>Ga0209631_10007174_pt1 | contig 11263 bp, 7 predicted proteins | sample COG_08_FD_184752 | JGI IMG/M metagenome (GOLD analysis project Ga0209631, IMG submission 184752) | Pelagic Microbial community sample from North Sea - COGITO 998_met_08 (SPAdes) (version 2) | ecosystem: Environmental > Aquatic > Marine > Neritic zone/Coastal water | place: Helgoland, sampling... | reverse complement strand
TGCCCAATGGTGTTGGCTTTGACTCGCCGGCAATCCTCGATGATAACAACCGAGCTGTATATGCCGTTGCACAAACGGATTTTGGGTTTCGGGAGGTTTACGGAAAGACCGGTTCTGAATGGGAGTTACTCGGGAAGTACCCCTACCCGGGCGGGATGTTAATGCCAATATCCGTGACCGAAGGCGGTAAGTCTGCTTATGCTTTAGATGATCGGGATGGCGGGCCTCAGAAGCTCGTAAAGACGAGTCGTTCCTTGGATCAATTGGAGGTGCTTTACCAGCACCGGCTTACGGATGTGCGCGGTTATCATCGAGACTCTGAAGGGCAACTCTACGCCGTCGAGGTCGGTTTGGGAATGCCGGAGGTCGTTGATTTGGAGCCAAATCACCCCGATCTGGCAAGGCTTAAAATGCTTCGGACGGCTTTCCCCGGTAAAATTGTTGACATTGTCGATGATGCCCAAGATGGGAAGATGCTTTTAATCGCGGCCTATAGTGACCGATCACCAGCAACCTATTATCTTTTTGACGCTAAAAAAAATCAAGCCCGATTCCTATGGTCGCAACGGCCTTGGGTGGACGAAGCCGAATCTGCGGCGATGGAAGTGGTTGAGTTTGCAAGTCGAGACGGGCTCACGATTACGGGTTATTTGACCTTGCCGAACGGCGCGTCCTATGACAATCGAGCGCCTTTGATTGTGAATCCCCACGGGGGACCACATGGTCCCTTTGATGCTTGGGGCTATAACCCCGAGACGCAATTTTTGGCGAGGCAGGGTTATGCCGTGTTGCAAGTTAATTTTCGAGGATCTGGTGGGTTTGGCGCAGGTTTTGAAATGGCAGGGTTTAGAAAGTGGGGCCGAGAAATCCAATTTGACATTATTGATGCAGCTTACTTCGTGTTAAAAAATTATCCACTTGACCCGAATCGAGTTGGGATTATGGGCGGCAGTTTCGGTGGGTACGCCAGTCTGCAGAGTTCGATTCTCGCGCCGGATTTGTTTAAAGCGGCGGTCGGCGTGGTGGGCGTCTATGACCTAACATTGATGTACACCGCGGGCGATATTAGAGGTCGCTTTAGTGGACGGCGCTACTTAGAAAAAGCCATTGGTGAGGACCCCTCCGAGTTTTATGAATATTCGCCGGTGCGTCGCGCACATGAGCTGCGGACGCCTGTGCTAATGATTCAGGGAGAAAAAGATGAACGTGCACCAACGAAGCACTCGGATGTCATGGCAGACGTGCTTCGTGCTAACGGGAAAGCATTCGAGTACGTGATTATGGAGAACGAAGGGCATGGCTTTTATAAGCTAGAAAATCGTGTTCGATACTTCGAACTCTTTATGAGCTTTTTTGATCGTTATTTAGCCAAGATCAAGCCTGAAGTGTCTTAGGACCTTTAGCGAACTTGTCTGTGTAGTGCAAAATGTTAAACGCCTAAAAATCGATGACCGGCCAAGAATCAGCAGACCAATGTCATTGGCAGAGTTAATAAATAGCTAGACAACGGATGGTAAAAAGCCGAGAATCGAGTTAAGAGCGTTCTTTTGAGCGTGGGGAAGCATGCGCTCGAAAAAAACGCAAAAAATATGGGAACCTGAGGGTAGATACAATGATAAACAAATTACATGGATTGATAGCAAGGCGTTCGCTCATTGCTATGGCGGTTTGTGCAACAGCAGTGTCGGGTCTTAGCTATGCGGAAGAAGCGGAAGATCAAGAAGAAATGCTGGAAGAGGTGGTTGTAACGGGATCGCGAATTACTCGAAGTAATGTCGATAGCACGTCTCCGATAACCATTATTGGGCGAAGCGAAATAGAAGAGCTTGCTCAGACCTCGATCGGTGATTTCTTGCAAGACCTTCCAGAAAACGTGGGTGGTCTGAACGCGCAAAATAATAATGGCGGTAATGGCTCGACGCAGATCAGTCTCCGTGGTTTGGGCTCGGGTCGGACTTTGGTCCTTTTGAACGGTCGCCGACATGTACCTTACTCAACAGGTGGCACGGTTGATATGAATGCGATTGCACCGAATGCTATTGAGCGCATTGAAGTGCTAAATGATGGTGCTTCGACCGTATATGGTGCAGACGCAGTAGCCGGGGTCATCAATATCATTACGCGGCAAGACTATGAAGGTGCTGAAATCACTTGGTATGAAGGTATTTCTCAACACGGCGGTGGTGAGCAAACCACAATTGATGCAACCTTTGGCGCGTCGAATGAGCGCGGCAACGTAACGGTTTCTGTCGGTCACTACCGTATGAAAGAAGTCATGGCTGGAGAGCGCGAATGGGCTTTTCAAGACATTGGCTATGACTACGAAACGGGAGAAGAGTTTGGGTTCGGGTCTTCTGCAACGCCAGAGGGAACCATTATTGATCGATTGGGGGAAGAGGGTAATGCTGCTTGGCAGGCTGTTAGAGAAAATGGTCAGGTCCTTTGGGGTCCAGGGGGGTTAAACCCAAGTAGTACTTGGTCCGCGTTCAGTTTCGACGGTAATTCAGACGTGGGGGAAGGTTCCTACTACAACTACCAGCCAGAGAATTATCTGTACACGCCGCAAGAGCGTACGAATGTATTTGTCACTAGCAACTACCAGTTGACGGACTCGGTTAATGGTTTTGCGGAGGTTTCCTACATCAATCGAAAGTCTGATCAGTTACTCGCGCCGACACCTTTGTTCATCATTAGCGAAGGCTTAACGATAGCTGCTGACCAGGCCTATAACCCTTTTGGAAGAGATTTCATTGACGTGCGACGTAGAATGGTTGAAGCGGGAAATCGAAACTTCTTACAAGATATTAATACTTTTCGATTTGTCGGCGGCATAGATTTCTCCTTTGGAGATTGGGATGCTGATGTTTCTTTTAACTATGGCCGAACAGATGGCACTGAAATAAATGAAGGCCGGTTTATTCGAAGTCGTGTATTAGAGGCGCTGAGTTCCGAGTGTGCGGCACCCTGTGTCCCGTTGAATCTTTTCGGTGGTCCCGGAAGCATTAGTCAGGATCAGATCGATTGGATTTCCTACACGGGCACAGCCAAAACGACTTATACTCAGAAATCAATCACCGCGAACGTGAGCAACTCCAACTTATTTGATTTACCAGCCGGCTCGGTGGGTATCGCCTTCGGTCTTGATTCACGTGAAGAGACGGGTCAGTACGTAGAGGATCCTTTAACGGAAGCAGGGGATACAACTGGAAATAAGGGAGAGAGCACACGGGGTGGGTACGAGGTAGACGAGCTTTATCTCGAGTTGCTAATTCCATTAATCGATAGCGGGAGTCTGGGAACGGCTAATTTGGAATACTCGATTCGATATTCTGATTACAGTAATTTTGGCGATACAGATAACCAGAAAGTCGGTTTTCGGTGGGACTTTAACGATATGATTGCGATTCGAGCGAGTGTATCTGAAGCCTTTAAAGCGCCAGCTGTTTCGGATCTCTTTGCAGGGCAGGCAGACTCTTTTCCAACCGCAACGGACCCCTGTTCCAACTTTGAGGTCGGTCAATACAACACCGATCCAACGGTTAAGGCCAATTGCGATGCAGATGGTTACGTGGGCGGCGTCGCAGATGATCGGTTCCAATTACGAGCGCGCGTTGGTGGTAACCCGGATTTAGGGCCTGAAACTGCAGATTCCAATGTGATCGGGATCGTTGTGAACCCAATAACAGATCTGTCAATTACCTTGGATGCTTGGACCTATGAGATTGAAAACACGATCGGTAGTATCGGTGTTGGGACGATCTTGGGGCAGTGTTACGGTTCAGCCGATCGTAACTACTGCGATAAGATCCAACGTGACGCGAATGGCCTAATCCAAAATATCTTTGCTGCCACGGCGAACATTGGCGAAGTAGAGACAGCCGGCTATGATATCCAAGCTAATTATGATTTGGATTTGGCTAGCTGGGGTAGCTTATCGTTGGGTTTAGACTACACAATCATTGACAAGTACGAAATCCGTTCGCCATCATCCGATGGGATCGGCACGAATGTCACTGACTGTGTGGGTGTATATGATTGCGGTACCCTGATCGAAAATCGTTGGATCCTAGATGCGCGCTGGAATAAAGGCGATTTCAGGGTTCGTGCGCGATTAAACTACTATGGCAACTTCGACGAATGTGAAGAGGATTTCTGTAATGGCGGTGATGAATACGCCAAGCGAGAGATCGATAATCGAGCCTATGTCTCACTCGGACTGGGCTACGACTTAGGTCAAGGTACGAATGTTGGATTCAATGTGAGTAACCTAACGGATGAAGATCCACCCAGGATTTATAATGGGTTTTATTCGGGCGCCGATGTATCCTATGATTTCATGGGGCGTTATTACACTCTCAGCGTGAACCATACTTTCTGATATCTGGAAAGTGTTAAAGGAACGACCCGAAAGGGTCGTTTTTTTTGGGCCGTCCAAGGTGCTCTTTATTATTTTGGCCCATCTAGAATTTGATGAGCGTTTCCGTATGCCTTGGGTTAATTGACTTGACAAGCGCTCGAAGAGTTGTCGGTTTAGAGTAGATTTTTGCCATGTACACAGATTTTTCGTGTGACGCTGGCGCTTTGTTTGCCTGCCGCCTGATCACTTTGGCAAAACGTTTTAAGAACCTGACTGGGTGGGGCGCATAATTTCTGCGATTCTAGCGAGGGAGCCAGCTTTTGAAACGATTGTCACGAATTGTTGACGAAGCGCTTGTAAAAAGGCTCGCTTACAGTTCTCGCTTGTTCAGCGCCTGTAGCGTCAACGGGGTTATAACGAAAGTAGCATTCATATTGGGCCTGGCATTGATCGATTCATCTCTTGCGATATCAAGTGATTCTATCAACGGTAAAACAACGGTTGAAGAAGATCGATTGCAGGTGCTGAAATCAGCTGAATTAGAATTTTCCAAGCAACTTGATCTGCTTTCGAAAACTTTGGCACCAAAAATAAAGCGCCTAGAAACGGAAGATGGGCTAAGGCAATTCGCAAGGAGTGAGGGCCATCGCCTTTGGCAGAATGCGCAAGAGACCGATAAAAGGGAGGCGGTCATCGATGACCGGCCCTTGTACTGGAAGCGGCTCGTTGCTGCGCAGATGATTCGCGGTCATGCGAGAGACCTTAGACTCGAGCTAGGCGAAATAAAACGGTTGTTGGCGTCGTTCGAGTGGGCCAGTCGAGGCCAGGGCGATATTGTTTGGACCGTCTCGGGCGCCCGGCGCATCTTGATCACGGGGTTTGATCCGTTTTCGCTGGACCAACACATCGGTCAAAGCAACCCTTCCGGCGCGGCTGCTCTGACGTTAGACGGGCGGGTCTTCGAGGTCGATGACGGCCTGGTTGAAATCAATGCTGCGATATTTCCAGTGCGATATACCGACTTTGATGCGGGAATTTTTGAGCAATGGCTCGGGCCGCATCTCATTAATGGCTCTATCGATCTTTTTGTGACGATTTCTATGGGTCGCGATCAATTTGACTTGGAGCGGTTCCCCGGGCGACGGCGCAGTTCTAGTGCGCTTGGTAACTTACGAGAACACACGGGCGGTACTGCGACGACTCCCAAGCCCGGGTTGTTGGATGGAAGGCCTTTGCAGGGACCAGAGTTTGTAGAGTTTTCACTCCCAGTGGTTCAGATGCTGCGTGCAGAAGGTGACTATAAAATTCGGGATAATCATAAAGTAACCACCTTTGAAAAGGGTACTTTCGAAGCGACAAGCCTTGCCTCGCTTCGCAACCAGACCGCGGTCCAAGGGAGCGGTGGGGGTTATTTATCCAACGAAATCTCTTATCGGTCGATTAGGCTGGCTAATGAACTGGGCGTTATGTTGCCAATGGGTCACATCCACACGCCTAGTATTCAAGGGCAGGCCCCAAAAGAAGTTGCGAGCATCGTGGCCCAAGTGCGCAATATGTTGCTCCTCGCGGTATCGCCTCAGCCGTGAGATTTTCAGCAGGTACCGTGTTCTTTTTTCAAGCGACGAGGGTTGTCTGAGCACCTTGATCGTAAAAATTCCCGCAGGCTCAATTATTCTATTCAGGCGGTTTGCGTCCGGTAAAAAGCGTGGTCGTAAAAGTTAGTAGATTCTCCGAGCTAAAGGGCTCCTGGAACTTTTTCTGAAGGTCGAACATCACATGTTCGGTAAGCTGGTTTGTCCGAAGTCGGAGAGGGTGACGTTAGTCGTCATAATAGCTTGTGCATCTTGTGATACCGTTCGATATGATTCTGCGACCGAAGGCCAAAGTTAGTTTAAGAGTTCCTTAGTAGAAAAGGTGCGCAGCAGAGGCGTTCTAAATTTGGGTTAAAGTAGATACTATTAGAGAAATATTGTATAAAACAGTCAGACTGTACTGTTTTTATTTAAGGGAGGCCGCATGGCGAAAACAACAGACCACGAAATCGTTTCAATCTACCCATTCTCAGATGAACAAGTTAACCAGATGATGCACAACTCTATGGAGTGCGTTCTGATGTGGGCGACCAAAGATTCCTGGCCAGTGGGCGTCACGCATGCGTTTGTTTGGGAAGGCGATAAGATCTGGATCACCTTTAGTGAGCATCGTCATCGTACTGCGGCGATTAAACGCAACCCGAAAGTCTCGGTAAACGTCAGTAGTAAAGGTTACAACGAGGGTGCCTCCGCAGATTTGCCGGGGGGTGCGATCACCTTTAAAGGCACTGGCGAGTTTCACGATGATGAAGAAACCAAACTTTGGTTCTATCGTTTACTCGCTAAGAAATTGAACCCTGGCAATCCAGATGGCGAAGCCTATTGGGTTGATTTCTTAGATTCACCGCTTCGAACCGTATTGTCGGTTACCCCAGTCAAAAAAATCATGTACAACAGCAAACTTGCTGGCGCGCATATGGCCGGTACCGTGAGCGAAGAAGAGCTGGGCGAACGCTTAAGCTCGGATGCAATTCGGATGAATAAGTCCCGTGAAAACAAGGGCCTTGATCCACGTTAATGAGGCTTGGGGATTGTCTTGAGTGTCCTGTTTCGACCGTCCAGGTGCCCCGTTTAAGGGTGGCGCTTGGGCTTAATTTCGATCAGGTCATCGGCGGATGCCCCGTTATTTTCGGAAATTGAATCTCAGAAGCGACAGCTTCACCTGCGGCTATGAAACCTGCGACCGCGGCTTTCGGTAGCCAGTCATTGATCGCACGTTGGTAGCTGTCACGTTGCTGAATGAGTTGGTACCAAGCCGCAAGGGCTGGGTAACGCGTCATTACAACCCCCATCGCTAAATGCTCCAAGCGCAGCACGTAGGGCGTTAAGGCATAGTCTGCGAGACTGAGCTGGTGGCCTGCGATAAATGGCGTCACCGTCAATCGTGCTTCGGCAAAGTTTAAAACCTGAAGGTACTGTGCCAGAGCCGTTTTGAAGATGGGCGCATGAACGCCGTCCTTAATGACCATCTCGCGATGCCGCCGCTTTTCCTCATCTGGGATCTGAGCAATCAGGCTGGTAAGTTCGGCCTCTGGTTTCTTGAGTAATCCAGGTCGCGCGCCAATGGCGTAGGTGATGACCCCGCAGGCCGGGTGCAGGCGGTCATCGACTTCTTTGCAGAAGGCGCGCAGTTGATATCGCTCGATTGCCGTTGTGGGCAGCAGCGAAGGCTCCGGATAACAATCTTCGAGATACTCGTTAATCAAGGTGGACTCAGTAATCACTTGGGATTGATGGACCAAGGTCGGGACAACCGCTTGCGGATTTAGTTCTAGATACCCAGACTCAAACTGCGCGCCGCCTTGCAAGTCCAGGATGACGGATTCGAAGTCGAGCTGTTTTTCGGCGAATACCAGGCGCACTTTCTGCGAGCAGGTCGACATTGGATTGTGGTATAACTTCATGGGCTGCGCTCAAAGTTTGATGAGCATCAGTCTAAGCTGGGCTGATGAACCGCTGCAAGGCGGTTGGGTTGGGCTTTTTGCTGGGTTGGGCTTTTTGCTGGGTTGGGCTTTTTGCTGGGTTAGGCTTTTTACTGGGTTAGGACTGTTTGCTGGGTTAGGACAGACAGTATCGCGAAAACGGCATAGGCTTTTGACGCCGCTTAATTTGACACACCTTAAATAGCCCTGAGCCGTGCTGCAGTTTTAGGAGAAAAAGGACGTGATTAAAGGCATTCACCATATTGCCATTGGCGTACCTGATATGGCCGCCGGCCTTGCGTTTTACACTCGGGCCTTTGGGTTCGAGGTGCTTCAACAGCAAGCGATTGTGAATGCGCCTTTAGCGGATCAGGCCATTGGCCTGCCCGGTGTTGATGCCGACATGGCGATGTTGAAAACCGCGAACTGTTATATCGAGCTCTGGCAGTACCGCGCGCCAGCCGGCTCTGACACCACATCCCGGCCCTGTGATCTGGGGTACCCGCATTTTGCCGTTGAAGTCGAGGACATTGCTTCGGAATACAAAAGACTCCTGGCGTGCGGCATGCAATTTGTTGGTGAACCCGTGAATTTTGGGGATGCCAGCGCCGTGTATGGCCAAGACCCGTTTGGCAATACGATTGAAATCTATGAGATTCGGAATCCTGAAAAGCCGCGTTTAAAGGCACATCAACGACTTGAGCAGAACGGCACAATCAACTAAGCCAGGTTCATTAAACGACCTGTACATAGGACTAACGAGGAATAGAACCACCCATGAATTTTGACTTCTCCAGCGAGGATCGAATGATCCAAGAACAGGTTCGCAGATTTTTGAGCGAGCAAAGCCCTCTGAGCCGACATCGATCCGTCATGGAAGGGCAATCCCCACAGGCCAGTGAGGTCTGGCGGGGATTGGCAGATCTCGGACTGCAAGGCACCGCCATTCCAGAAGCCTATGGCGGCGTTGGTGCAGGCTACTTGCCCCTTTGCCTTGTTGCGCAAGAATTGGGCGGTGTGTTGGCAGCGGTGCCCTTTTCCTCATCGGTCTATCTGGCAACCGAAGCCATTCTCTGTTTCGGGTCAACAGAACAGAAAGAGCGATATCTGCCAAAACTCGCGTCCGGGGAATGGGTTGGGACTTGTGCGGTGAGTGAAGGGCCGCAAGCGCCGTCGCCAACCAATCTTACAGTCACTCGCTCGGGCAACACTGTGTCAGGTAAAAAATTGGTTGTGCCCCACGGGCTTGTCGCTGATTTTGCGATTGTCCTAGTCGCAAGTGACGCCGGCACGGATTTGGTGCTTGCTGGGCTCGAGGGTGTTGAACGCAGTGCGGTCGAGATTGTAGACCCAACGATTGCCGCGGCCACGATCGACTTTGCACAAACCCATTGTGAGTCTTTGGGCGAGCCGGGTGATGGCTGGGCAATGCTTGAAACGGTGCAACACCGAGCGGCCGTGCTCTACGCGTTTGAGCAAATTGGGGGTGCTGAGCAGGCGCTGAATATGGCGGTCGCCTATGCCAAAGAGCGCTTTGCGTTCGGCCGACCGATTGGTTCTTTTCAGTCGCTAAAGCACATGATGGCCGATATGTATGTTGCGTTAAAATTGGCAGAATCCAATGCCTACTATGCGGCGTGGGCACTGCAGAATCATGCGAGCGACCTCCACCTTGCCGCGGCCACGGCGCGGGTTTCGGCAACCCAAGCGTTTCAGCTCTGCGCCCGTGACAACATTCAAGTCCATGGCGGCATGGGTTTTACTTGGGCATTTGACTGTCATTTGTTTTACCGGCGCTCGAATTACCTTGCCTTGGCATTGGGCGGTCTAAACGAGTGGGAAAATAAATTAGTGGATGCCCTGCCAAGCGCAGTGGCCTAGGAGTAAAAGATGGATTTTACGGATACACCAGCAGAGACTGAATTTCGACAAACCGCGCGCGCGTGGATTCAAGATAATGCGCCGACTTATTTAGCGGCACCGCTATCGGGTAGTGGCTTTGGCTCGACTCGAACGGGCGATTTTGATCCGATCGTTGAGGCGAAAAAATGGCAGAAAACCAAAGCTGAAGCTGGCTGGGCCTGCATCCAATGGCCTAAAGAATACGGCGGTCGGGGTGCGACACCCATAGAGAGTGTGATCTGGAGCCAGGAAGAGGGTGTTTACAGTAAGTTGAGCGGGACCTTCATTATTGGTCAAGGGATGTGCGCGCCCACTATGATGGCCTACGCCAGCGAGGAAGCGAAGCTGCGATACCTGCCCAAGCTCGCCAGTGGTGAAGAAATATGGTGCCAGCTGTTTTCCGAACCCCACGGTGGCAGCGACCTTGCCGGACTCCGCACAAAAGCGATAAAAGACGGAGACACTTGGGTGATCAATGGTCAAAAGATTTGGACCTCGGGCGCCCAGCACAGTGATTACGGTATTTTGATTACCCGCACTGACCCGGACGTCGCCAAACACCGAGGCCTGACGATGTTTTTCTTGGACATGAAAAGCGAAGGCGTGGACATCCGACCGATTAAGCAGGCCAATGGAGACAGTGGCTTTAATGAGGTCTTTTTTGACAATGTGCGAATTCCAGACGCGCAGCGTCTCGGCGAGGTTGGGGATGGTTGGAAAGTGGCGCTCACAACCTTAATGAACGAGCGCCTAGCCATTGGCGGTAGTATCGCCACCGGTTTCCCAGAGATACAAGCACTGGTATCGGAGCTTGTCTTGGCAAGTGGACCCGCAAGTGGTGACCAAGCCGTGCGATCAAAATTGGCAGATTGGTATGCCAAGAGTGCCGGATTAAAGAATACCGGCGCCAGGGCAATCTCCGCTTTGTCCAAAGGCGAGATTCCAGGACCGGAGAACAGCATTGGTAAATTGGTCGCCGGGGGCATGATGCAAGATATCGCCAAATTTGCGGTCGACTTGCAGGGGCTTGGCGGACTCGTCACCGACCCAGCGATAGCGCGTAGCCAAGCTCAAATTCAAGCGATGTTGATGCGATCACCCGCGGTCAGGATCGAGGGTGGTACGGATCAAATTCTCAGGAACATTATCGCTGAGCGGGTACTCGGTCTGCCTGAGGATATGCGAGCGGACAAGGGCATTGCGTTCAGCCAAATTCCAACCAGCCAAGACGCTGGGGCAGGCTGATTCGGTCGGTGTTGGGCGCCGGCGGGTGCAGAGGCGCCATGATGAATGGTCGGCGGACAAGGCTTGCTAGCCGGCTAGGTAAAAATCGCATGTTAGATCAGGAAGCGGCGCCATGAAACTGATTACTTTCACTGAATCTGGTCGGTCTAGAGTTGGTCTTTTAAACGGCGATGGGGTGATTGACCTCTCAATTGCGTGTCCGAGCTTACCATCTGAGATGCTCGCGCTGATTCAGGCCGGTCCTT
>Ga0209631_10007166_pt1 | contig 11269 bp, 9 predicted proteins | sample COG_08_FD_184752 | JGI IMG/M metagenome (GOLD analysis project Ga0209631, IMG submission 184752) | Pelagic Microbial community sample from North Sea - COGITO 998_met_08 (SPAdes) (version 2) | ecosystem: Environmental > Aquatic > Marine > Neritic zone/Coastal water | place: Helgoland, sampling... | reverse complement strand
CATGGTGAATTGACGTATTTGGGCAGCAAATCTGAAAAACCTGGGTCTTTCAGCACGGCATGCGCTGTTTTCATTCAGTTTGTTACTGCAAGGCTAACCAGAACGACTTGGTACATTTCTCCAAAGCTTTTGTTCCCAACCCAATCTTCCCTAATTTTATTGATTCATAGCCAGTCATTGTCACCGCCTGTGAGCCCGAACATTGTATGACGTCACATGGTGTAATCATCTCCTTTCAATGGAATCCACTTCATGAACCACCCCCGTTCCGCAGAACTTTTGGCAGTGATCCTCTTGTTGCTGACAAGTTGTCTTTCCCAACACGGAAGACACGTGGCCCTTGCTGGTGATTGGCCGCAGATTCTCGGTCCACATCGAAGTGGCATCGCCGATCCTGACGAACGACTAGCTGACACATGGCCAGCATCTGGCCCACAAGAAGTCTGGCGTCGTCCCGTTGGCAGTGGGTACGCCGGTGTCGCCGTAGTCGACGGCAAAGCTTTCCTTTTTCATCGACTCGATAATCGTGAAATTAGTGAAGCACTCGATGCAGCGACCGGAGAGGTTATCTGGAAAACTGATCACCCAACTCGTTTTCGCCCTCAGGTCGGTGGTGGTGACGGTCCTCTGTGCACGCCGACAATTTCCAATAACAGGGTGATCACATTTGGTACACAAGGAATGCTGACATGTCTCAATGCAGAAAAAGGCGAAATCATTTGGCAGCACCGCGCCCATGAAGAATTTGATGCGGCTGAAGGGTATTTTGGCTCTGGATCGAGCCCGCTCATAATTGACGACTCTGTTGTTGTAAACATAGGTGGCAGAAACGGCGCAGGCGTGGTTGGGTTCAACTTGGCCACTGGTAATGTTGCTTGGAAGACCACAGATGAACCGTCAAGTTATGCCGCTCCATCGTCAGTCATGCTGAATGAAAAACAGCATGCGGTTGTTGTCACACGCTACCAATGCCTTCTCATTAACCCTACTGATGGAACTATTGGGTGGTCTTTTCCTTTTGGCATGCGCGGCCCGACAGTGAATGCCGCTACACCTCTTACATGGAATGCCCCCGACGGCAGCCATCGTCTTTTCGTCACTGCATCGTATGGCATCGGATCGGTTTGTGCAGCGTTCACAAAGACGGAAGTAACTCCTCAATGGGCAGGCACCGACAGCCTTGCCAGCCAATACTGCACACCGATTCTTCGCGATGATCACCTGTACTGTATTGATGGCCGAGACGATGGACCGCCCGGCGCGATGACATGCATTGACGCAACTACAGGAAAGGCAGCCTGGCGCATAGAAAATTTTGGCTATGGCAACCTGCTCGCGGCAGACAATAAATTACTCGCCGTCAAAACCAATGGAGATATCGCTTTACTTGATGTCTCACCTCAAGGCATGTCGGTACGAGCGACAACCCAACCACTCCCGGGCACCATTCGAGCACTCCCGGCACTGGCTCAAGGACGACTCTTTGTCCGCAATGAAGACACTCTCGTCTGCCTTGACATCGGCCGTTAGCTACGCTTCCGTGACAGCATAAATTCATTGCCTTCCGTGTCAGCACACATCGCAAGATGAGGTGGCTCACCATTTTCTTCACGAGGCTCGTGTGTCAACGTACCGCCCGCTGAAGTTACTTCAGCTGCACCATCGACCACATCAGCCACCTGAAAACTCAGACCAGTCCATGTACGTTTCCCTTCGCCTCCACTGTGAATGCCAACAGTCGCTCCACAAATATCCAGATCTGTAACAGCAGGATTTTTTCGAGTCACTTGTGCCCCAAAAAGTGTTTCATAGAACAGCACAGCGCGATCCACGTCGGCCGCCCAGATCAAATATTTTACCCGCTCAACATTCATCGCTCTTCTCCTTGGCTTTTATGCTGCCAGATATCCTTCCGAATATTATCTGGCATAAAATACCATGGGATGGCAATTCACCAAGACGACCGCTCCGCATATGCTCAGAACCATGTCACGTTCCATGAGACAACCACGCAAATCCACACGCGTGACCAACAGATCTTTGCGTCGGTGACCGACTCACCTGTTATTTCATTTTCACTGGGAGACTTTCATGAAAACACTTACCCGCCATCTTGCCTTCACTATTCCTACAAGGATGGGATTCGAGAACATTACTTCGACAGTCGCCGATCTTGTGACCGAGTCAGGGATTCAGGAAGGGCTCTGCCTTGTCAATGCAATGCACATCACAGCAAGTGTCTTCATCAATGATGACGAAGCCGGTTTGCATAATGATTATAAAAAATGGCTGGAAGAACTCGCTCCGTTTGACGCCAGCCCAGAGGTTTACGATCACAATCGAACTGGCGAAGACAACGCAGACGCGCACATGAAACGACAGGTCATGGGGAGGGAAGTTGTTGTTGCTATAACGAACGGCGCGCTTGACTTTGGCCCATGGGAACAGATTTTCTATGGCGAATTCGATGGGCGTAGACGAAAGCGTGTGCTTGTAAAAATTATTGGTGACTAGCTATTCATCGTGAAACTTTTACGCCACAACATTCTGCGGCGAACCATCTAAAAACCCTTGAATATTTTCTGACGTTGCTGCAATAAGCCGTTGGCGAGCAGCACGACTAGCCCACGCGATATGTGGAGTAATGAGACAGTTCTTTGCCGTCAACAGTGGATTCGACGCAGGGGGCGGTTCGACAGAAAGTACATCAAGTCCTGCCCCTGCAATTCTCCCTTCATTCAATGCGTTGGCAAGATCGTGTTCATGAATCACACCACCCCGCGATGTGTTGATGAGGTACGCGGTTGATTTCATTGCTGCAAGCCGTTTCGCGTTAACGAGCTCTTGCGTTTCTGACGTGAGCGGACAATGCAAGGAGACAACATCACTTTCATGAAAAACAGTATCGACGTCAGCATACGTCACACCCTCTGAACTCCTACTAGTTTTTCGACGAGCAGCGAGCACGTTCATCCCCAATGCCCGGCCGACAGCAGCAACTGCCTGACCTATCGCACCGTACCCGATAAGTCCAAGCGTCCGGCCATCAAGCTCAACCAATTCACCTCGCCAGAAACAAAAATCGGGACAGGAAGACCAGGCACCACCCCTGACCTCAGCGGCGTGAAGTGCTGTCTGATTAGTTAACTCAAGCAATAACGCGAATACCGCCTGCGCAACGTTGGGCGTACTGTACCCCGGAACATTACAGACAGTGATGCCACGAGTCTGAGCAGCCTCAAGGTCAACCACATTCACTCCCGTCGCAAGGACACAAATCAGCTTGAGATTTGGAAGTTTGGCAAGGATCTTCGCCGACAATGGTGTCTTGTTGGTGAGTACGACATCCGCATTCACTGCCCGGTGCTGAATCTCCTCTACTGCTGAACGTTCAAATACGTCAAGGCTGCCAAACTTCGCAACGGAGTCCCAGGAACAGTCTCCGGGGTTCGTGGTATACCCGTCTAAAACAACAAGATTCATTGCGATATCTTTCCTGATGGAAGAAGAAAATATTCACCACACGCTATGACGTCGCCGGTGGCTGTCGATACTGATTTTCGCAAATCGCCTCACCAATTTGATCAAGTGGCAGGACAACATCTGCAAGCCCAGCATCAATCACCGCTTTGGGCATCCCGTAGACGGTACAACCTTGACGATCCTGTGCAATCACGACGCCGCCGGCCGCTTTCAAACCGCGACATCCTTCGAGTCCATCCGAACCCATACCAGTGAGAACCGCAGTCACAACTTTGCCACCATAAACAGGAACAAGAGACTCAAGCAGGCAGTCGAGGGATGGCCGACAACCTTGCCTTGGTGGATCCTCGGTCAGCCGACATGCCACCTCTGAGCCTTTCCTCATCACCGTAAGATGAAATTTACCAGGTGCCAAGTAGGCCGTGCCAGGTTCGATAGACATTCCTGTAGATGCCAACTTCACCGGAAACGTAACAATCTCGTTCAGACGCTTCGCTAAAGATCCGGTGAAGGCAGATGGCATGTGCTGCACAATGAAGACAGGCACATCAGGCTTCTCGGGAAGCGATCGCAACACAGTTCGCAGCGCCTGTGGGCCACCCGTTGATGCTCCAATGACAATAACATCTTCTAATTTTCTCATCGCAACAGAGTGTTTTTGAGGACTTCTGTTTTGAGGAGAACTATATCGTGGCTCACCTTCGGACCGGGCAAGCAGAATCGCTTTAATCCGCTCGGCCAGGGCGTTACGGAGACCGTGCCTCGCGGCTTTTGCGTCCTCCATGCCTGACGGTTTCAAGATACAGTCCATAGCACCGTTGAGTAAGGCATCGACTGTAGCAGGAGCCCCTTCGGCAGTCACACTACTCACCATCAAGACAATTGTCTCTATGGACCGCTGATTTATTTCACGCAAGACACCGAGACCATCGAGCTTGGGCATTTGTACGTCGAGAGTGACGAGATCTGGTTGCAGTCGTTCAATTTTCTCAAGTGCCTCAACTCCGTCACAGGCACAATCAATCACCTCGACTCCGTCAACTTCACCGAGCGCGCGCATAAGCATCTGGCGATAGAGAGATGAATCATCGACTACCAGAGCACGTAAAGGATTTTTGAATTTCACCAATTCACCCACTCCACCAATGCCCTGTTCACATCCGCTCAACCAACAATTACTTGCACCATAAGAACGCCAAACCCGAGTGTTCTTGGTCCGTTCACAACGACTATAACGGACAGAAGCCACCGCGAGCCCCCTTTTCCTTTCCTGAATTTGCTCGCAACCCGTTTCCCGACTATATCCTGTTTATTGGGATCGCGCTCACGAGAGTGCTAAAACGGGCTCCCACACGCCAGAGAGTCACATGAGCATCACACCTCCAACACAATCGCAGGCCCCGCATCAAACCGTTCATGGCAGTCAACCAAATGCCACCTCTCCTCAGTTTGTTGGATTTCGACTAGCGAATCAGAATTACATTTTCCGAATCGAATCGATCCAAGAAATTGTGATGCCCTCACGAGTCGCAAAGATACCTGAAGTACCTGCGTATGTGGACGGTGTTAGCAATCTCCGAGGAATGATTATCCCAATCATAAACTTACGATCGCTCTTCAATCTCAAACGCAGACCCCATGATGACGAGACGCGAACCGTTGTTGTTAATGTTGGCAGCCGCACCATCGGCTGCACTGTCGACTCTGTTCTTCGTGTTATGCGAGTTTCGGCAGATACTATTCAACCTGCTCCGGACTCGGTAAACGGAACCGGCCGTCGATTTATTGAAGGCTTCACTCGAGTGGAAGATGACCTTTTCATTCTCCTTGATGCCAGTCAACTACTTGAACCCGCCAACCTCGAACAGGTGCATCAAGCGAGCATCCAGTTTGAAAAAAATGGATAAACACTATTCACCCAGAAGAATCTACATCCAGCAATTCAATCTGGAACATATATCTGAAACTAAGCGACTGGCTGCGGGGCAGGCACTGCACCAATACAACTCGTGTCACGAAGAGTCCAGAAGCATCATGACGATCGACTTCGATAGCTGGGTGCATTCAAGGAACTTTTACCCTCCGCAAGAACGTATTATGCCAGTCACCTCAGAAACATTAGACTACAGGATGAAGAACCTATAACGGAGTCAGGTTGACACCAATGGATTTGACAAAACTGACACCAGAAGAGTTCGAACGATTTCGTGCGTTCATTTATGGCGAAACCGGCATACGGCTGGCCGAAGGAAAGATCACTCTTCTTTCTAATAGAATTCGTCGTCGGCTTCGTCAACTCGACATAGGATCATTCGAAGATTACTACAATCTCCTCACCCAGAAAAAACTGCCGGGGGAGCTTGAGCATTTTATTGATGCTGTTACCACGAATGAAACGCATTTCTTTCGAACCGGAGGGCACTTCGAATGGTTTACCGAATCCTTCCTCCCCACAATCCGCACTCAAGCCGCAGAAAAGAAACGCTCCAAGTCGCTGCGAATCTGGTCAGCAGCCTGCAGTTCCGGAGAAGAACTTTACACGCTGGCCATTTGCCTTGATGAAGCTCGCCACAATTTTGCAGGCTGGGACATATCCCTCGTCGGTAGTGATATCAGCGAAACAATGATTGCGGCTGCACGAAAGGGCATATTCCCAAATCGTTCACTTGACCAAACATCAGACGAACGACGATCGCGATATTTCTCACAACTTCCAGACAAAACCGGATGGACAATTCGCCCTCGGCTGATCACTATGTGCGAATTTCAACGGCACAATCTACTCGCCTTAATGCCTGGTGAAAAATTTGACTGCATTTTCATTCGGAATGTATTCATCTATTTCGACCGTGAATCAAAACAGGTTGCTGTGCAAAATCTGATTCACTCACTGGCACCGGGAGGTGCTCTTGTAGTTGGACCCGCTGACGGCATCTACGACCTCCTTGGCGACCTCAATAAAAAGACAATTTTCCTGTACGAAAAACCCTACTAGCAGCAGTTCGCACTCGAGAAGACATCCCGCGAACACCATCAATCATGAATGAACATTCTTTTCCTGACGACCTACCAACTGACGAGATGGGCGATTACTTACGGCTCTATCTCGACGAAACAAATGAACAACTCGATAGTCTGGTGGAAATCTTCCTGCAACTTGAGAATCAGGCACCTACTCCAGAAGAACTCAATGAGGCATTTCGACTTATTCACTCAATTAAAGGTTCTTCTGCACTTCTCGGGCTGGACCGAATCACGTCACTTACGCACCATCTCGAAACACACTTCGAGAAACTTCGGTCGGGCAAGCAGGAATTGAATACTCCCACTATTGATGTCGTACTACGTTGCATTGATTTTCTTCGTGAAAGCAATCAGCACTTGCAAGACGGCGAACCGCTCAGTACCGCTGGAGACCTTTTGGATCAGGTCAAATCGCTTGGGCAGATCACTCCAGCGTCAAACACCCCAAAAACACAACAACCAGGGCACCTACTGCAATCAACCGAACAGCGGGAAAATGACAGCTCTGCCCAAGTACAGCCGCCACAACATTCTGCTCAAGAACCGGAAGAGTCGTGGTGGAGCATCTCTATCTCTGTAGAACCTGGCATTCCTTCATCAGCACATGAAGCTTTAAAAGTCTGCCAGAGTTTGGCAGCCCTCGGCGAGCTCATAGATAGCCAGCCGTCCCAAGCGTCTTTTGAAACCGTGCCTGACCTCACTCAATTTGTACTTCTACTCAAAACATTTGCTCCAGAGGCGGAAATCGCCCAAACGATTCAGGCAAACAACTTCACAGAATTTTCCATAACACATGTTTCAGCAGGCGCAGCATTACCCCCGGCTGAACCACGGACGTCAAACGTTCCTACCCAGCAAGCCAACCACAAGGAAGACCCGCAGGAGCCTGCCAAAACTCCAGCACTCGCTAAAACCGTGCGTGTTGACGTTGACCGACTCGACGTGCTCTTGAACCTCACGGGTGAATTGGTGGTCAACCGGGCGCGACTTACACAACTTGCCGAGAACGTTGCGCCCGCTTTCCACAAGCTTGGCTTAAGTGCCCATACGACAAACCTTCTCGAGGCCTTTCGGAAACTCACCACACGGCTCGCCGGACAATACGGCGAAAAGGCGCATCTTGAGCTACAAGACCTGAATGACCAAATCGACACCGTTGAAAACCAACTCCAGGACTGGGAACATAATCGCCAAAGCTTTGCTGAATTAAGTACCGCAATTGATCAACTAACCCGTGTTTCAAATAGTCTCCAGCGGGGTGTGCTCAACACACGAATGGTACCCGTGGGCCCACTGTTTAATCGGTTTAAACGCTCGATACGAGACATTACCCAGGAACTCAGCAAGCAGGTAAACCTGGTAATCGATGGTGAAAAAACAGAACTTGATAAAAGGATGATCGATGAAATAGGAGATCCCCTTAACCACCTTATTCGCAACTGCGTTGACCACGGTATCGAGTCGGCAGATATAAGAATACAAAGCGGGAAACCTGAAATCGCTACAGTCTCACTTGCTGCCTCTCATCGTGGCAATAACGTTTTTATCATCGTTGAGGATGATGGTAGTGGTATCGATATCAACCGTGTGAAACAAACCGCAGTTGTACGGGGAATTATTTCTCAAAGTTCAGCGGATCAACTCACTGAAGACGAAGTTGCCGAACTCATCTTCCAGCCAGGGTTTAGCACGGCTCCAGAAATTTCCGACATTTCTGGGCGTGGCGTTGGCATGGATATTGTCAGAACGAAAATTGCCCAACTGAATGGAACTGTTGAGGTTTCATCAAAGTACGGCGTTGGCACAAAATTCATTATTCGTTTACCCCTTACCCTCACAATCACTCGCTGCATGCTTTTCCGGCTCTCGCACGGCGTCCTTGCTGTACCCATCGAGAATGTTCGGGAAATTGTCTCTGTCTCTGGCTATCAGAGTACCACTGCCAACGGCCGCAAGATGTGTGATGTCCGTGGCGAGTTCCTTCCTCTTGTTTCAATCGATGATCTCTTTGATTTCCATACGCTTACAGGTGGTGGCAGTAAAGATTCACAAAAGCAGGCTTTGAACACAGAGGATCATGTCGTCATTTTGCATGCCGCAAACAAATCGCTGGGACTTCGTGTTGACGGCCTACTCGGAGGTCAAGATATTGTCGTTAAATCGCTTGATGAAAACTTCACGCACATCAAGGGACTTGGTGGTGCCAGCATTCTAGGAGATGGGTCCGTATGCCTTCTTCTTGATGCTGCTACATGTATCGAGCTTGCAGCTATTGGATCCGATGAAAACACAAAAGAAATCGCTGCTGAGTAATTACCTGTGCGGGCGACCACCATGAAACACATTCGTCTGGTGGCAATGTCTCACTCTCCTTTGCCCAACAAACAGGGTGGCTGTTTGGAACCAGGGTGTGTGTCCTGCCAAAACCCACTCTTTAATCCGGCATTTTCAACCCAAACCTGATTTTCTCTGCACCGAAAAGAACATTCTGAATCTCCGCGTAATGTTCCAGCCATGAGTACATATATGTAGATATATAAGGTCGATGAGACCTTTGACAGTACAAAAAATGAGAAGAATCCTCCGCCGCTAGACTGCTAGACTGATTGTGTCGAAAAGATTCCAAGTCAAACAATGACTTGTTCAGTGACACAGCCTTCTGGACCAAAGTTGGTAACTGATGCCCCCATGTGGCGGTAGAATTGAAAAAGAGTGATTGTGAGCAGCTCCTCCAACAACGTTGCCTCAGTGCAACCGAAGAACTTTTTCCACGATGCAGTTGGAATGGGACAGATTGCGGTCGCGTCACACTCGGGTACTCTTCGTACCTTAGTCGGCTCGTGCGTCAGTGTCGCTTTGTGCGACCCAAGGCTTCACCTCGCTGGCCTTGCCCACATTCTTCTCCCTGAGTCACACGGGCCAACAGAGGAACCAGGCAGGTTTGCAGACACGGCAATTACTGAACTTCTGCGTCAACTCAACGAACTACTACAAGACGAACCAGCTCATTGGACTGCAAAAATTGCCGGTGGAGCTGCAATGTTTCCCGGTCATGACAGCATGACTATTGGCAGTCAAAACGTCACAGCTGTAGAAAGTTCTCTACGTGAGAACAGCATTCCTGTTGTGGTGAAGGCCTGTGGTGGGGAGCAAGGTCGCAGAGTCGCAATTGATGTGGCAACTGGGTCCATGAAGGTCGAGTTCACTGGTAATCCAAAACAGCACACCTAAAGAGAAATTCAGCACCTCGTCAGTGCGTGCACGGCATCTCTTGAGATTCACTGAATGCTTTATGCATCCTCAAACCAAGGTAGACGGGCACTCGAAGTAATTTCTGCATCAAGATCTTCCATTTCCTTCTGAAGTTTTGCCACAACTTCAGGAAATTTTTCAGCAAGATTTTCTTTTTCACCAAGGTCCTCTTCGAGATTGAAAAGAAGAATCTCAGGCTCTTTTGGCTTTGCCGAATTTTTGTTCTGCCTTGGCGATTTCACAAGTAACTTCCATGGGCCTTGCCGAATCCCTTCGAGCACTCCATGAGACGAATAGTAAAGAAATTCTTTCCGTGGAGTACTCTCCTTCTTTCCTTCCCATAACGCCGACATGTCGAGGCCATCAATGCGATGCTGCGATGGCAATGCGCCCCCAATTAACGCTGCGAAGGTGGGCAGCACATCAATTGTTCCCGTCAACTCATGACACACTGAACCAGCCGGAACACCTGGACCACGTAAAACACATGGCACCCTTTGCCCACCCTCAAATGTTGTTCCTTTTCCATCTCGGAGAGGGCCAGCCGTCCCACCATGATGTTTGAACCGGAGCCAGGGACCGTTGTCTGTCGTGTACAGGACATATGTATTTTCGGCCAACTTTAAATCATCGAGCTTCTTGAGTAACCGTCCAACTTCTGAATCAATGTGCTCGATCGTATTAATATATGCGTACAAAGGATCGGGGTTTCGTACGTCATCGGGCACATAGAGTGGAATGTGGGGCATCGAGTGCGGGAGATAAACAAAAAAAGGATTTGTTTTATTTTTTGTAATGAAGTCAATGGCCTTATCGGTATAGCGACGGGTAATCGTCCGTTGATCGACGGGTAGTTCAACAATCTCTTCGTTTTCAATAAGAGGCGTCTTCCATTGTGTCAGCGTTGACTCAGGATCAGCCCACAATTCATCCATACCATCGGGACCGCCTTTGGGCTTCCCTTTGTTATCAGGATAGTTCATATCATTCGAATACGGGATTCCAAAATACGTATCAAAACCATGAGCCCGCGGCAGAACGTCGGGCTGATATCCAAGGTGCCATTTCCCAAAGCAGGCCGTCGCATAACCCTGACCTTTGAGATGATCAGCAATTGTATGCTCGCTTGGATTAAGTCCTTTTTTGGATGTTGGAAAAAGCACGTGCTGGTGCATACCAACGCGTTTCGGGTAGCAACCAGTCATCAACGCTGCCCGCGAGGGTGTACATACCGGTGAAGCCACCATGAAGTTCGTAAACTTTCGGCCCTCTTTTGCAAGGCGATCAATATGGGGCGTGCTGATTGTCTCTGAGCCGAAACAACTCAGATCACCATATCCCTGATCATCAGCAAAAATAATAATGACATTTGGCTGAGCAGCATCTACGTGAGGAAAGCAAGCAAGCACACTAGAAGTAAATATCCAACACATTTGAAGATATCGACGTGTCATTTGGTTTCCTTCTTTATAAATACTGATTCCAAACATCGCCCCAGAGTGTTTAGTTG
>Ga0209631_10007159_pt1 | contig 11277 bp, 7 predicted proteins | sample COG_08_FD_184752 | JGI IMG/M metagenome (GOLD analysis project Ga0209631, IMG submission 184752) | Pelagic Microbial community sample from North Sea - COGITO 998_met_08 (SPAdes) (version 2) | ecosystem: Environmental > Aquatic > Marine > Neritic zone/Coastal water | place: Helgoland, sampling... | reverse complement strand
CTACTACAGGCAACTGGTTGAGCAATCAACAGTGGCCACAACAACTTAAACCAAACAGCCTCCTCGAAACCCGGGCCGATTCAGAGAGCCGCAATCAAGCGAATCGGGTGACTTGGGCGTCTTGGTGGATTTCACCTGAACCCGGATCACCCGCTTGGCCGATCTCCATTTCGGCGTTGACCCGCAGTTTGTGTTGCCGAACCACAGCACTTTCGTCGATCAAGCTGTGGTCCTTGGGCTCAGCTACATCCAAGAGCTGAGTTGTCTGATCACGCCGGAGCCTCTTGAGTCGTCACCTCGTCAAACACGCGCTGGCCGTCTTCAGAGATAGCCTTGCCGCCACTGAATTCCCGCCAACGGCGAACAATGACGTCGCAGTACTTCGGGTCCAACTCCATCAAGAAGCAGCAGCGTCCCGCCCTCTCTGCAGCGATTAATGTGCTGCCTGAACCACCGAAGCAGTCCAGCACCACATCGCCAGGCCAACTTGAATCCGCCTACTGGTAACGGTTGGTCTTTTCCACGTCTAGCATTTGGCTAGGGTCCTCAAACAGGCTATCTAGCAGGCCCCTTGCCGGTCGCTGTCGCTGTCACATCCGTTAGGTTCCGCCAGCACCAAAACAGGCAATATACGCTCCTACGCTACGCTGGCTCCTTGGCTACTCCAGGACATAAGCAAGGACCTCTTAACTGCGTTAACCCCAGATTTACCCAACCCATAAGGTAACCGCGACATGATCGAACACCACCTAGACATCCCCACCGCTGACGGCGCAATGAATACATTTGTTGTCCACCCAGAAGAACATGGGCCGCACCCCGTGGTGCTGTTTTATATGGATGCGCCGGGCAAGCGCGAAGAGCTGCACGACATGGCACGTCGCCTGGCGGCCACGGGCTACTGCGTGGTGTTACCCAACCTGTACTACCGCAACTCACGCGATTACTGGCTTAAAGAGCGCACCGAGACCGCAATGGCCTACATGTTCTCGCTGATGGCCACGCTAACCGCCACCACAACCACGTGTGACACCCGCGCTTTACTGGACTTTGTTGACGCGCAACCCTACGCCGACGCAACGCGCATTGGCGCTGTCGGCTACTGCATGAGCGGGCCGTTTGTGGTGTGGGCGGCCACGACATTTCCTGACCGTTTCAGCAGCATCGCCTCGGTCTACGGCGCCAATATGGCGACCGACCAACCCGACTCCCCGCACATCGTTGCGTCCAAACTGCCCTGCGAGAGCTACTTTGCCTGCGCCGAGACCGACAAGTGGGCCCCACCCGCCGATGTCGCGAAACTCGAGACGGGTTTGAAAGCAAGTAGCAAGCCCTACAGAATCGAATGGTACCCCGGCACGGAGCACGGGTTTGCGTTCCCGCAGCGTCCGGTCTACCACGCCGTAGCAGCCGAGCGCCACTGGGAGCGCTTACACCATTTGTTTGATCGAACCTTGAAGACCAGCGCCTAAGTTAGGCGCGGATCTCAGGTTGAGGCAACAGCGACCTTGCCTCAAGGAACCAGGATGACCGAGCCCGTGGTTTTGCGTCCCTCGAGGTCGCGGTGAGCTTGCGCCGCGTCGGCGAGCTTGTAGCTTGCCGATGCGTCGATTTTTATCTTCCCAGAGGTCACCATGTCGAACAAGGCGTTGCAACGCGACACCAGATCTGCACGTGTCGCGATGTAAGTCGCCAGCGTTGGGCGCGTCACATAGATCGAGCCTTTGGCTGCAAGAATGCCGAGGTTAACAGGCGCCACAGGGCCTGAGGCATTACCAAAACTCACCATTAACCCACGCGGACTCAGGCAGTCCAGCGAGCCCTCCCACGTGCTCTTACCCACCGAGTCATAGACCACTGGCACCCCCTTGCCATCAGTGAGCGCCTTCACCCGTTCGGCAAAATTCTCGGTGGTGTAGTTGACCAAGTGGTGCGCACCATGCGCTTTAGCCAGCGCCAGCTTCTCGTCTGACCCAGCAGTTGCAATGGTATTCACACCCAGTTCGTTCAGCCACTGGCAAGCAATCAGGCCAACGCCACCGGCGCCCGCGTGCCAGAGCACGGTCTCGCCCTTCTTGACCGCGTAGGTCGAGAAGATCAGGTAATGAACGGTGAGACCTTTCAGCAACATAGAAGCCGCTTGCGCGTCGCTGATACCGTCTGGCAACTTCACCATGCGGTCTGCTGGGACCAAACGCTCCTCACAATAAGACCCTGCCAAGCCGGTGTAGCACACGCGGTCACCCACCTTGAGATCGCTCACCCCAGCGCCAAGCGCCTCGACGACGCCAGCACCCTCGTTACCCGCGACCGCAGGCAGTTGCATGGGATATAGCCCAGAGCGCTGATAGGTATCAACAAAATTAACACCCATTGCGGTGTGGCGGATGCGAACCTGTCCGGGCCCCGGGTCGCCTACTTGGATATCGTCCAGTTGCAATACCTCTGGACCGCCGGACGTGTGAAAGCGAACTGCTTTGGTCATTCTTATGTCTCCTGTGAGTCGTTTATTGATTTACGGTTAGTTGGTGTTTGGCCCATGCTGCATTCGCAAGCGGCGGCCTCACCTCGCGCATCTTAATCCGACTTGAAACAATGAGGTGCAGTGTTGGGCGGTAATCCTGCCCGGTTGCACGCAGGGCAAAAACACAAGCGACATGCAGCCAACGTACAGTAGCTGCAAGGCACCCGATGCTTACCGCTTGACACGCTGGGCGTATGCGGCCACCATCAGATCCCATGTCCATTCAGGTATTGATTTTCGGCATCCACCTCGCACGCAGCACGCGTGGCAGGTCCTGCGCACCCCCACGGCGCGGTTGATCTCTTTTTGTAGGTCGGGGCTGAAGCCCCCGACTTCCAACCCCCTATTTTGTTTGACCGATTTCAATTCAGGCCTCGCTGCGCCTTGCAGCCTTGACCTGCACATGACTGGAGATTTGCATGACCGATTTATTTGACAACCCTATGGGCCTGTGTGGCTTTGAGTTCGTCGAGTTCGCCTCGCCTGTAGCGGGCGTGTTAGAGCCCATTTTCGAAAAAATGGGCTTCTCACTAGTGGCTCATCACCGCTCCAAAGACGTGGTGCTCTACCGCCAAGGTGACATTAATTTCATCGTCAACCGCGAGCCCAAAGGCTTGGCGGGTTACTTCGCCTCAGAGCACGGCCCGTGCGCCTGTGCGCTTGCGTTTCGCGTCAAAGACGCACACATGGCGTATGCACGAGCCCTCGAACTAGGCGCTCAACCGGTCGATGTCCCGACCGGTCCCATGGAGCTGCGTTTGCCCGCAATCAAGGGCATTGGCGGCGCGCCGCTTTACCTGATCGACCGCTTTGAAGACGGCAAAAGCATCTACGACATCGACTTTGAATTCATCGATGGGGTGGACCGACACCCACCGGGACATGGCTTCACCCTCATCGACCACATGACACACAACGTCTACAAAGGGCGCATGGCGCACTGGAGCGGTTTTTATAAGAAGCTGTTTAACTTTCAGGAGATTCGCTACTTTGACATCAAGGGCGAGTACACCGGCTTGACCAGCCAGGCGATGATGGCGCCAGACGGCATGATCCGCATCCCACTCAACGAAGAGTCGGGCAAGACCGGGGGGCAGGTCGAAGAGTTCTTGATGCAGTTCAACGGCGAAGGCATCCAGCACATTGCGCTCTTGACAGACGACCTATTGAAAAGCGTAGACGCACTGCAAATGGCGGGCATCCCGCTCATGACAGCGCCCAACGACATCTATTACGAGATGCTAGAAGAACGCCTGCAAGGCCACGGCGAGCCGGTGCCCGAATTACAAGCACGGGGCATCTTGATGGACGGCTCCACCGCTAACGGCGAAAAGCGCTTGCTGTTGCAAATTTTCAGCCAACCCCTGCTAGGCCCTGTGTTCTTCGAATTTATCCAGCGTAAAGCGGACGAAGGTTTTGGCGAAGGCAACTTCAAGGCGCTATTCGAAAGCCTGGAGAGGGACCAGATTCGACGCGGAGCGATTAAGGTGGCGTGGGAGAGTTGCGCCTCCCGATCAGCCCATAGCTACTTGCCCTTCATGTAATGGGCCAGCAAAGGCGTCGCCAAAAGGCCCAACAATCGAGCCGAGTCCGTCGTGTCCCTTAATGGGATACAGGAAGTAAATACCCCAAACCAAGGCAAAAACCACCCTGACTAAAACGGCGATAAAAAGAGCGTCAATAACAGCGTTAATTGACCGCCTACCAAGAGGCTTGTCTGCGCGAGCCAACAAAAAGCCCTGCTTCGTTTGTTGTGGTGCACATTATTGACCTGAGAACGAGCAGCCACCACACAATAAAACGCTCCCCCCATCACTGGAAATGACTTCTAAACGGGAGATCTCAGACGTAATCGAGCCATCGGACACGCGAAGGTTCAATCCAACCCAAGAGACCTTTCAGAACACCCTCAATAGCGACGGCGACGCTGGTTGGCGACGACGCCTGCGAGCAGCGCCGCTGCCAACAAAAACATCAGCTCTTTGTCCGGACGCTCTGCGATGACTTCGACTGACACAATTTCAAAGCCCTGTTCAAAGCCTAATTTTTCAGCACGGCTGTTGAATTTAACCTGCATGATGCGCATGCGATCGCCCTCTGGCATCACCATCAAGCCCACATTTTTAAGTCGTTCGCGGGCGCTGCCCTGTTCTCCTAGTGGCAGCAAGACGCCCTTCTTAATTTCCTTGCCGTCGAGGTTCATGCCCTCGATCCAGAGGCGCTTTGAAGCGCCAGCTGGTGCGGCTTCAACCAATTGCGTCAGCTGGCTGGCCGGTACGTTAGCGTATGGGGGGTAGACCATATCCCACCAGAAACCAGGACGGAATAGGGTGAAGGCCACCAGCAAAAGCGCCACACTTTCGTACCACTTTGAGCGCACCACAAAGTAGCCCTGCGTCGCCGCAGCAAACACCAACATGGCAATGGTCGCGCTAACCACAGTCAATATGAGATGAAGCGGACCATCCAAGCCGATCATCAGCAACTGGGTGTTAAAGATAAACAGGAATGGCAAGATAGCTGTCCGCATGCTGTAGAAAAATGCGGTCACACCAGTCTTGATTGGGTCAGACTTTGCGATCGCCGCGGCGGCGAAAGATGCCAAGCCAACGGGCGGTGTAACGTCAGCCATCAAACCAAAATAGAAAACAAACATGTGAACCGCAATGAGCGGAACAATGAGCCCGCTTTGCGCCCCGAGCTCAACTACAACGGGCGCCATAAGCGTAGAAACCACAATGTAATTGGCAGTGGTTGGCAGGCCCATGCCCAGTATTAAACTGATGACAGCAACCAACACCAACATCAGCATCAAATTACCACCTGACAGCAGCTCAACCAGCTCCGTCATCACCAGACCGATACCGGTTAACGACACCGTCCCCACGATGATGCCCGCTGAAGCGGTGGCAACACCAATGCCAATCATGTTTCGTGCGCCGGTTGCTAAACCATCCAACAGTTCTTTTTGGCCAAGCGCGAAGGCACGGCCCAACTGCCCTTCCCCCCTAAAAATCGCGGTAATGGGGCGCTGGGTCAGCATCACAAAAATCATGAACATCGTCGCCCAGAATGCGGACAGACCGGGTGATAGCTGTTCAACCATCAAACACCAAATCAGCACCACAATGGAGAGCAAATAGTGCAAACCCGATTTGAGTGTGGGGGCTGCCTCTGGAAGTTCAAAGACCTCACTGTTTGGGTCATCCAGCTCAAGCGCGGGCTGTTTCGCCCCGTACCACAGCAAGCCGACATAACTGAGCAGCAGGGCGCACCCAACAATCCACACGGCAGCGTCGCCCGCCGCCCCTTTCACCCAACCCACGCTCCAATAGACCACACCGCAAAGTACCAACAGCCCCGAAACCGTCAGGCCAAACGATAGCAAGCGACTGCTTGCGGTCGCGTTACCGCGTCGCGGCAGGCCCACCATATCGGCCTTCAAGGCTTCCAAGTGCACGATGTATAGCAGTGCTATGTACGAAATGATGGCCGGCAAAAAAGCATGCTTCATCACCTCGATATAAGGGATGCCAACATATTCGACCATCAAGAATGCGGCAGCGCCCATCACGGGCGGCATAAGTTGCCCATTTACCGAACTAGACACCTCAACAGCCGCCGCCTGATCGGGGCGATAGCCAACCCGCTTCATTAGCGGGATGGTGAAGGTACCTGTCGTCACCACGTTGGCAATCGATGACCCCGAAATAATGCCGGTGGCAGCCGACGACAACACAGCCGCCTTTGCTGGGCCGCCTCGCATGTGGCCTAGCAAAGCGAACGCCGACTTGATGAAGTAGTTACCAGCCCCCGCCTTGTCTAACAAAGAACCAAATAAAACAAACAGGAAAATAAAGCCGCTTGAGACACCCAGCGCAACGCCAAAAACCCCCTCCGTTGTTAGCCATTGATGACTCATTGCGCGGCTAATTGAGAACCCTCGGTGAGCAATCATGTCCGGCATGAAAGCGCCCCCGAAGGTATAGCCCAAAAATACGAGTGCAACGATCACCATCGGGAGGCCAAGAACGCGACGTGTCGCCTCTAACAAAAGCGCGATGCCGGTCATGCCCACCACCATATCTATGAGTATGGGCTGACCGGGACGTGTGGCCAAATCACGATAAAAAATGAACAAGTACAAGCCACAGAATGCCGCGCCAAGCGCCAATAACCAATCGGTTGAGGGGATGCGGTGGCGTGGCGAGCGCTTAAATGCGGGGTAAGACAAATAGGCCAATAACAACGCAAACCCCAAGTGAATGGAACGGGACTCGGTGTCATTGAAAACAAACCAACCCGTGCTGTACGGCAACGGCGACGCAATCCACAACTGAAACACAGACCAGGTGATCGCCAAGATCACCAGTAAGCGTGCGAGCAAAGCCCCAGGGTTGCGCCCCCCAAGGTCGTTTTCCGCAACCAGTTGTGCAACATCAATCTCAGGCACCCGAGCGCCGCTTGATTTGTTCGACATAGTTATATTTTTCAAAACAACATTACAAACAAGGACAGCATCCACACGGGATGCTGTCCAATTTAGCTCACACGAGCTTCAAAGAAACGGCCGCATAGCGGCAGGTGTGGATTTACATCCAGCCTTTTTCTTTGTAATACTTCACGGCACCGGGGTGCAATGGTGCTGACAATCCATCTTTGATCATGTTCTGCGGATCCAAGTTTGCAAACGCAGGGTGCAATTTCTTGAAGTCGTCAAAATTCTCAAAGACTGATTTCACCAAGGTATAAACCACCTCATCAGGCACCTTTGCTGATGTCACGAAAGAGGCCAATACACCGTAGGTGGGTGTTGGCTCTGGATGACCCGCATACAAACCGCCAGGGATGTTGGCTTTGGCATAGAAGCTGTTTTCGTTCACTAACTTGTCGACTGCAGGGCCTGTCAGTGGCACAAGCTTTGCGCCACAGGTCGTGACCGGGTCCTGGATGTTAGCCGCAGGGTGGCCAACGCCGTAGAAGAAGCCATCAATCTTGTTGTCACACAAAGCAGCGCCGTGCTCGTCAGCCTTTAATTCTGTTGCCAAGCCAAAGTCGCCCTTGCTCCAGCCCATGGCGCCAAGCAAAACATCCATTGATGCTGCGGTTCCAGAGCCTGGGTTGCCTACGTTGAAGCGCTTACCCTTGAAGTCTTCAAACTTAGTCACATTGGCTTCCTTGCGCGACAACACGGTGAAGGGCTCGGGGTGAATTGAAAACACCGCACGCAAATCTTTAACTTGCTTACCTTCAAACTTGCTGCTGCCGTTGTAGGCGTGGTACTGCCAATCAGACTGGGCTACGCCAAAGTCCAACTCGCCGCCAGCGATCGTGTTGATGTTGAACACCGAACCGCCCGTTGACTCGACTGAGCAACGGATGCCGTGGTCTTTGCGCTCTTTGTTGACCAAGCGGCAGATAGCGCCACCAGCGGCGTAGTAAACGCCTGTCACGCCACCCGTGCCGATGGTCATGAATTTTTGTTGTGCATGTGCTGCGGTCATGGGTGCAGTCATGGCTACAGCGAACGTGACAGCGCTAAGAGCCACTGCCGATACGTGTGAAAGCTTCTTCATAGTTTTCTCCTTGATTTAAGTTTCGGGATTGTGTCCCATTTCTTGTCAAAAATCTGCCGTCGGCAAATTTCTAGACGGGGTTTAGCGATCAAATGGTGCGCATTAATTTGTACGACCCATTTCAATCGCTGCATTCACGGACTCATGCAGTCGAGAGACAATCTCAATCACCTCAGCTTCCGTTGAAATAAATGGCGGCGCCAGCATCACGTGGTCACCCCGTTTGCCGTCAAGCGTGCCGCCCATTGGATAGACCATGAGTCCACGCTTCATGGCCTCAGTTTTGATCTTTGCGTGTAATCGCATCTCGGGGTCAAACCACTGTTTTGTCGCCTTGTCCTCCACCAACTCGATGCCCCAAAACAAGCCTCTGCCACGTATATCGCCGATATGCGGGTGGTCGCCGAATTGCGCGTTCAGGGTCTGTATCAGGCAATCGCCACGCGCACGAACCTGCGCGAGCAAGCCGTCACGCTCGATAACTTGCTGCACAGCCAGTGCCGCCGCGCACGCCATCGGATGACCCAAGTAGGTATGCCCGTGTTGAAACAAGCCACTCCCTTTTCGAAACACATCCACCAGCTTAGACTGCGCCATAACAGCGCCAATGGGCTGATAACCCGCGCCCAAGCCCTTGGCGATGGCCATCAGGTCGGGGCTGACACCCTCTTGCTCACACGCGTGCAACGTACCGGTTCGGCCCATCCCGCACATGACTTCATCAAGAATCAACAAAATGCCGTGCTGGTCACACAACGCACGCACCGATTTGAAATAACCGGGCACCGCAGTCAACACACCAGCGGTGGCGCCGCCAACGGTCTCCGCGACGAACGCCATGACGTTTTCTGGGCCTAAACGCTCAATCGTGTCGGCTAACTCCTGCACTAAGCGCTGACCATAAGCCTCAGGCGTTTCCTCAGCCAGTTGATCGCGGTAAGCGTAGCAAGGCGCCACGTGTGTCACGTCTATCAAAATGGGCTCAAACTGCGCGCGGCGCCATTGATTACCGCCCACAGCCAACGCGCCCAAGGTATTGCCATGGTAGCTCTGACGGCGAGAGATAAAGTGTTGGCGTTGCGGCTGACCTATTTCCACAAAGTACTGCCGCGCCATTTTTAGCGCGGCCTCGACAGCCTCTGACCCACCACTCACAAAATACACTTGGCCCATGCCTGCCGGCGCATTGGCGATCAGGCTGTCCGCGAGTTGCTCAGCAACCTCAGTCGTAAAAAAACTAGTATGCGCGTAGGCCAAGCGGTCCAACTGCGCGTGCATCGCAGCGATCACATCGGGGTGACCGTGCCCTAAGCACGACACGGCGGCACCACCTGACGCGTCAAGGTAACGCTTCCCATTGGCATCAATCAGCGCGATGCCTTCACCGCTGACCGCTACTGGAAAATCTTTTTGCAAGTGGCGATGGAAGACACGCGTGTCACCAGCGCTAACGGTGGCCGTTCCTGGTTGAAATCTGGCATTCATGGGTTTCTGAGGGTTCACTTAGTCGCGATCATGGCCTGGGTTGACCTTGCTCGCTGGGGTTTTAGGAGGTTTTGGGAGGTTTGGGTGTTTTGAATGTGCCGGGCTTTTCCCAATACGCACGGTTGTTTTGCAGCATGTCGCGGCGGTCGGAAAGTCGCGCGTTGACATCAGCCCGACCACGCTGCGCGACATCCGCCATCAGTCGCTCCGCTAACGCCAATGCGCCTACTTGCGAATGAAAAAATGACGATGAGGAAGAACGGAAAAACAAACTAACCGTCGCCAACCGCGCTAGCGGTGACAACTCGCTATCGGTAATCGCTAAGATGCGTACGCCGCGATCCGCCGCGGTCTGTGTGTTTTCAACCACCATGCGGGTGTAAGGAGCTTGGCTAACCACCACCAACAAGTCAGGCGGGGCCAGTGACAAGACTTTTTCTGGCCAAGCCCCACCCGCATCAGCGGCAACAGCCGTGTTGTCACGCAACCAGTCGCACGTATAGTGCAAGTGATAAGCCATTGAAAACGCGGAGCGCAGGCCTAAAAACAAGACCTTGCGAGCCTTCAGAATTTCGTCGGCCGCTGCGGCATACGCCTCGACGCTATTACGCTGATAGATGGACGCTAGGTTGTCGACTTGAAACTGATTGAGCTCATCGAAAGCGGAATAGTCGCCAGAAGCTGTTGGCTCTTCTGGGGACGGTAAGTTTGTACCGATGGACTGCGCAATTGCCGCAATGGTTGGACGTCGCATGGCCTCGAAACTCTCAAAACCCAAGCCTCGGGCAAGCCGAGACATCGTTGCAGGTGACACGCCAGCCGCGTAGGCTGACTGGCGCAGTGACTGCAGACCCAGCTCAGCGGGGTGCGAACGAACCCACTTTGCGGCACGCTTCAACTCCGCGCTGAGTTGCTCATAGCGCTCATCTATGACGGTTGACAGTTTCACTTTAGGTAAATGGGCATGCAGGAGAAATCAGATAGGAGGCTTTTGAATTGAAACACTATCTTTTATTATTATATTTTTGACTCAAATGTTTCAGCCGCCTATTGTCCGTCCATTTTTTAAACCGCAAGACTAGGGTTTACCCTTGAGACGCAATCGTTGTTATTCGGTAGCCCCCATAGAATGGAACCTCCCACAACCCAACGCTAGCCCACCCCCAGATGACACACCTACCCGCACTGCCCTGCTACCTAAACGGCACCTACACCACCATAGACAAAGCGCAGGTCAGTGTCATGGACCGTGGCTTTATCTTCGGCGACGGCATCTATGAAGTCGTTCCCGTGTACGCCGGTACACCCTTTCGAATGCAGCACCATCTAGATCGGATGCAGCGCAGCCTCACCGAAAGCAGAATCAAAAACCCCATGACCGAGACTGCCTGGCGGGCCGTGATCTCCAAGCTTATTACGCAGTACGCAGCGCAGCGGGAGGTCGCGGTGACGCAAAGCGATCAGATGGTGTACATACAGGTCACGCGGGGTGTTGGTATGCGGGATCATGTGATGCCAGAAAACATTGAGCCGACCGTCTACTTAATGACCAATGAGATGAAAATGCCGAGTGCGTCAGACCGTGAAAACGGCGTGACCTGTGTCACAGCAGACGATTTCCGCTGGGAACGCGCCCACATTAAATCGACCAGTCTGTTGGGTGCCGTGTTTGCACGGCAAATTAGTTTTGAT
>Ga0209631_10007158_pt1 | contig 11278 bp, 10 predicted proteins | sample COG_08_FD_184752 | JGI IMG/M metagenome (GOLD analysis project Ga0209631, IMG submission 184752) | Pelagic Microbial community sample from North Sea - COGITO 998_met_08 (SPAdes) (version 2) | ecosystem: Environmental > Aquatic > Marine > Neritic zone/Coastal water | place: Helgoland, sampling... | reverse complement strand
TGGTGTCTAGTAAATATCCTTTATTATTTGTTTTTTTCTTCTTTTCTATCTCTTTAATTTCTTCCCAATCTTTAATCTGCTGTTCTAGAGATTGTTTTTTGTTTTTATTTCCAAAAATATGGGGGTGTCTTGATATCATTTTAGTAGATATATTCTTTACTACTTCATGAAACTCAAACATCCCCAATTCGTGCGCAATCTGAGAATGATAAACCACTTGCAGTAAGAGATCCCCAAGTTCCTCATTTAAGTTTTCCCAGTCTTTGTTATTTATAGCTTCTACAACCTCGTATGCTTCTTCAATTGTATATTTTGAAATTGTTTCAAACGTTTGCTGTTTATCCCAAGGGCAACCATTATCTTTGTCCCTAAGTTGTTTCATAATTTCTAATAATTCTGTCACCAATTTATCTGAATTATTTGAATTTTGACTGATAGGCTGCACGTGACTGTCCTCTAAGGTTTGATTTTTAGCGAAGTTAATCCGTGGAAATGGTACAAATTAGCATAAACGGGTGGGTTAATAATTGAAATATTGGGACATCTTTTAAATAAAATGGGTAAAGCCTTTTGAAGTTCAAGTCTAGCCAGTGGAGCGCCAACACAAAAATGTATTCCAGCGCCTAGCGCGAAGTGGGGCGTCGCTTTTCTTAAAGGATCAAAAATATTAGGGTTTTCAATTTGTATTGTGTCACGCCCTGATGCGGCTAGCATCAGCATTATCTCTTGACCGTATTGGATTTTAACATCAAAGAGTTCCAGATCCTCATAGGCATATCGATTAAACATGTGAAGTGGTGGATCAAATCTTAAGATTTCTTCAACCGTTTTATTAATTAAATCAGGTTGAGTCCATTTCCTTGGATTTCGAGTTTCAATTAAGGTTTTAATACCATTTCCTAAGGTGTGGACTGTCGCTTCGTGTCCTGCATTTAATAGTAGGACTACAGTAGAAATTAATTCTGCTGTTGTCAGCTTTTCACCTAATTCTTCTGCTTGAATTAGGTTTGACAATAAATCATCTCTTGGATTTTTTCGCCTTTCATCAATATACGCCTTTAAATAAACCCTGAAGTCTGCGGCGCTCTGATTAGCTTCTTTTTCAATTTCTGTTGTCCGTCTTGCTTGATACATTGCAACCATTGCATTAGACCATGACAATAATTGATCTGACATTTCTTCTGGAATACCTAATAATCTGGCAATAATAATTATTGGAATTTTTTGAGCGTAAGTAGGTAAAAGGTCAACCTCATGCTCAGAGAATTCATCTATCAATTTATGGCATAATTGATCTAATTCTTCGTTAAATTGGGAGATTTTTCTCGTCGTGAATGCCCTTAACACCAGACTTCGTAATCTTGTATGATTAGGAGGTTCTTTTTCTAACATAGAATGTTTTTCGATCTGATAAAAGTCTTCTAAGTGGGAGGGAATTGGTTGTCTTAATTCTAGAGGTATTTCTCGTCCAAAACGCTTATCTTTGTAAATCGCTGATACGGCTCTGTGACTTCTGGCGCAAACTCGTTCGTAATCATTCCAGAAGAAAAAATCACCCGCTGTTTCAATTTGCTCATAAAATTTATACGGATTTTGTACAAAATCATGATCAATCGGTGATTGTGTGAATTTTTTAAGCAAACTCATTGCGACAACTTTTCTATTTTTATAATAAATTACTCATACTATTGTTGAGCAAAATTTATTGATACGTTTGCAGGCTTCTTTCAATGTATCATTAGATTCTGCATAACTTACTCTAAATGCTGGAGATCCACCAAAAGCAGCGCCAAAAACTACGGCCACGCCAGTTTCCTCTAGTAATGTCTTTGCGAATTTTTCATCATTTTCTATTTTCACACCACTTTCTGTAGTTTTTCCTATACAACCTTTAATAGATGGATATGCATAGAATGCGCCGACAGGAGTAGGGCAAGTTATACCTTTGCAGTTATTTAGCATTTCGACTACCAAATCTCTACGATCTTTAAATCTTGGTAAACTCTTCTTAATGTAATCCTGATTTCCATTAAGTGCTTCGAGTGCCGCCCATTGAGAGATTGTGCAGGGATTTGATGTTGATTGTGATTGAATTTTTCTCATATTTTTTATTAATATCTCTGGTCCCCCAGCATAGCCTATCCTCCATCCAGTCATTGCGTATGCTTTTGATACGCCATTCATTGTTAAAGTCCGACTACTTAAACTAGGATTTGCTTGTGCAAATGAAAAAAATTTGAACGGCTCATAGGATAAGTGTTCATAAATTTCATCCGTTAGAATATAGATATCAGGGTAATTTTCTAGTAAATTTCCAATTTGTTTTAACTCATCTAGAGTGTATCCTGCACCCGTCGGATTAGAGGGAGAATTTAATATTAACCACTTCGTCCTAGGAGTTATAGCAGCTTCTAACACCTTTGAGGTCAATTTAAAACTATCCTCCTCTCTTGTCTTAACGATGCATGGTTTCCCGCCTGATAATAAAACCATGTCAGGGTAGCTCACCCAATATGGGGCAGGTATCAAAACTTCGTCATCTATATTTATACTTGCCATTAACGCATTGTATATAATTTGTTTGCCACCATTTCCGATAGAAATTTGATCTTTGCTATAAGTCAAATTATTTTCTCGCGCAAATTTTTTTACTATTGCTTCTTTAAGTTCAGGCATTCCATCTGGCGCGGTGTATTTAGTTTTACCTTCATTTATGGCATTAATAGCGGCTTCTTTTATATTTTTAGGGGTATCAAAATCGGGTTCTCCTGCGCTCAAAGCTATAATATTTTTACCTTTGCGTTTTAGTTCGTTTGCCAAAGTGGAAATTGATATCGTTGGCGAGGGTTTCACAAGGGATAGAGTATTTGAGATAAATGCCATAATTTCTTCCTTTATTTGGCTAACCATAGTACTACTTGTGTATTGTGTAGGCTATATTATTTCAAGTTCTAAGGGCTTATTTATGAGTGAAGAAAAATGGATAAAAATTAAACGTTTGCTTATGCAATCAAATAGACGAGGTATAAAGGAAAACGATATAATATTGGGTAAATTTGCTCAAACCCATATTAATGAGCTTAATGATCAAGAGTTGTCTGCTTATGAGGAATTGCTATTAGAAAATGATCAGGAGTTATATCTTTGGTTTTCGGGGATTAAAAGCCCTCCTAATCATTTTAAAATGATTGTTAGTAGAATTATTAAGACCTTAGTATAATTTTGTATTATTAGGTTTAACTGTCTCATCTATCACCTTTAGCCAAAGCTCAGTTGGTTGAGCGCCTTGAAGTACGTATTGATTATTCACAATAAAGCAGGGGACACCATTTACCCCTTTTGTGCTCGCATTTTTTATACGATCAGCTATGCTTTTCACGTCTTTATTGGTTTTTATCGCGTGATTGAATGACTTATGATTCATACTAATATCAGATGCTATAGATGACAGTACATGATCGTTACTAATATCTTTTCCCATGACAAAATATTCATGAAATAGTGAGTTTATTGCTTTTTCTTGTTTTCCTTCAAGACCGGCCCAATGGATTAATCTGTGGGCATCAAGAGTGTTTGGTGTGCGCTTGATATTGTTAAAATTTATATCAATATCGTGTTCAGATAGCGTTTCAATAATTTTTTGATATGCCTCTGTCGCATTATGTTTTGAACCAAATTTATTTATTAGATATTCTTCCCGATCCATTCCATTTTTTGGCATTTTGGGATTGAGCATATAAGGATGCCACTCAAGTGTGAAAACATGGTCTGGTCTTATCTCCAACGCTCTATCCAAAAACGTTTTACCAATCAAACACCAGGGACAAATTGGGTCAGATAATATATCAATTTTTATCAAAAGTTATTCCCTGTATCAGTTATCTCTATTTGATTGTAATTATGCATTTTTATATCGAACAGGTTCTAAAAGAAAAATAAAAAAATTTGTAAACTTTATAGTTTAATAAAAAAAACGCCCTCATAAAGAGGGCGTAAGGTTATTGAGGCAGGTTTCATACAGGCTAGAAACCTATCGAGCAGTGCCCCTCTTATAAGTTATTATTTATGAATGTCCAAGCAAAAAATAAAAAAATGTTTGTATCTCAGTGCAATAGGGGGATAAGTTATCAAGAAAGTATTGGTTCAACATGGTTCAAATCATTAAATATTTCATCTCAAAACTTGTTTTTTTTATAATTTTACAAAATGTAATCTTCACATTTTCGGCCTCAAGCGAGCCTTCCCATGGCATAGCTATGTATGGTGACCCCCAGTTACCACATGATTTTGTGTCTCTACCTTATGTGAGCACCAATTCGAAAACTGGCGGTGTGCTTATATATGGTGAAAGAGGCGGATTTGATTCAATGAACCCTTACATCAGAAAAGGAAGATCACCTTGGGGTGTCAGAGCGCATGTTGTAGAAAGTTTAATGGGAAGAAATTGGGATGAGCCTTTCTCATTATATGGTCTGTTAGCTGAAAGTATTGAAGTTGGCCCGAATCGTGAATGGGTTGAATTTGCATTAAGACCTGAAGCAAAGTTCTCCGATGGCTCCTCAGTTTCTGTCGCGGATGTTATTTGGTCATTTGAAACAATGGGAACAGTTGGTCATCCTAGATATTTAAATAGCTGGAAAAAAATTGAAAATATTTCAAAAACTGGTCCATTAACAATTAAATTTGAATTTAATTCGGTAGATCTTGAGCTTCCTTTGATACTGGGACTGCGTCCAATCTTGAAAAAAGCCGACTGGAACGATAGGGACTTTAGTAAAAGTTCCTTGGATATCATAACTGGTAGTGGTCCATATAAGATTGGATCGTATGAACCTAATCGTTTTATAACATTTGAGAGAAATACCGATTATTGGGGTGCTGATATTGCTTTTAACAAAGGAAAACATAATTTTGACCAAATAAAATATGAATATTTTGCTGATGGGTCAGGTATATTTGAGGCTTTTAAGGCTGGACTGATAAATATTTATCGTGAAAATAATATTTCTAGATGGGAAAACTCATATGATTTTTTGAGAGCAACCAACGCCGAAATTCTTAAATCAGAAATTCCTCATCAAAGGCCAACTGGAATTAGAGGTTTTGTCATGAATACTCGTAAAGACATCTTCCGAGATTGGCGGGTTAGAGATGCATTAATTCACGCCTTTAATTACGAATTTATTAATCAGACAATAAACTCAACCAAACAGCCTAGAATTACATCATACTTTTCAAATTCAACGTTGGGGATGCGTGAGGGAGAAGCTTCTGGCTTGGTATTAAAGTATTTGGAGCCATATAAGGATGAGTTAATTCCCGGAGTGTTGGATGGTTATCATTTACCAGTATCTAATGGCGATATTCGTAATCGAAAGAATATTCGTATCGCACGTTCTCAATTAAAACTGGCAGGTTGGAATCTGATCGATGGTGAGCTTCAAAACGCAAACGGAAAGAAGTTTGAATTTAATATTTTGTTGGAAAGTGGCTCAAATGAAAATGAAGCTATAATGAATATCTTCATAGACAGTTTGAAGAAATTAGGAATTAATGCTGAAATATCAATCGTGGATAATGCCCAGTTTAAGGCGAGAACTCGCACTTACGATTTTGACTTAACTTTTTATCGACGCTATTTATCTTTATCGCCTGGAAATGAACAAAAACTTTATTGGGGTTCTGAAGGACGAGATAAAGAAGGTACAAGAAATTATATGGGTGTATCTTCTTTAGCTATCGATAAGATGATAGATAATTTACTGAGTTCAAATAGTTATGATGAATTTATCGCAGCTTCAAGGGCTTTAGATCGTTTGTTGACTGCCGGCCGATATGTTATACCTATTTGGTACAATCCAGTTTCACGTTTAGCTCATTCAGCCAATTTAAAGTTTCCAGTTAAATTACCAATGTATGGAGATTGGACTGGATTTTTGCCAGATGTTTGGTGGTCAGAATAGTCTTAGTATTTTGATTAGGTTTAATGCCATTAAGGATAGTATTATTTCGATATTAAATCTTAAATCCTTTCAATCACATTATTAATAATAAGCAGTGGATCTGGAGCTGAAAAAAATATGCAAAGGCGAATGATCTGTTATTTTCCAAATCTTGCGCAAATACAACGGTATTTAAGTATCCACATGTAATTGCTAATAATAAGCGAAATGAGAAAACACTAATAATTTATTTTACTTTTATTTTTTCTTCTTTTGAGTTGAAGCGATTATATTCTTTGGAGTGACTAAACCCGCAGATATGACTAGTTTTGCTGCATCCTCCACGGACATATCTAAAAATATAATATCTTTCTCCGGTAAAAATAGAAGAAATCCAGATGTTGGATTTGGTGTGGTGGGTAAGAAAATACTAAATAACTCTTTATTCTTTCCTATCTTTTCAGAGACTTCTCCTTTAGTTTTAGTTGATACAAACGCAACTGCCCAAATTCCTTTTCTGGGATATTCAACGAGGCACGCTCTCTCAAAGGAGTTGTTTGATTGACTAAATACAGTTTCGGCAATTTGCTTGATGCCATTATAAATGGATCTTACAACAGGCATTCGGTCAACTAAACTTTCCGCTGACTTAAGAATTGTCCTGCCGAAATATCCTTTTGTTAATGAACCTATAAATACTGTGAATAGCAAAAAGATAATTACGCCAATGCCTTTGACATCAATTCCTATAAACTTATCTAGCGCATATTTTTCTGGGATTAATGGAAGGACCCAGCCGTCTACAATCCCAATTGTAGACCATATTAAATAGGTCGTTATAAATACTGGTATTATTACTGCCAATCCTGTTAAGAAATTATTTCTCAGGGTTGAGGTGAATTTACTTTTTCTGCTTTGATTTAATATCTTGTCATTATCCAACATTTTTGAGCCTTTTCTGCACTCTTTCTAGTAAATTAATGATGATTATAAAAGCACAATTCAATATTTAGCTATTTCATCATTAATTTTGATAATTTAGCCGCAATTTTGGCATTATTCTTTATTAGGGCAATATTAGTTAATAACGATTCACCATCCGTGAGCTCAAAAATCTTATTTAAGAGAAAAGGAGTTAAATCTTTGCCAGTTATACCTTGATTTTGACCATCCAATATTGCCTTTTTTATTATTGGTTTGATCTTAGTTATTGGAATTTCATTTTTTTTAGGAACTGGGTTTGTTATTAGGCATCCACCTTGCAAACCAATCGTGTCTCGGGCTTTAATAAAATTGGCTATATCGATCAGTTTGTTAATCTGAATTGAAGGCATACATCCTGATTTTCTAGACCAGAACGCCGGTATCTCATCACTTTGGTAGGATATTACTGGAACACCTAATGTTTCTAAAAATTCAATTGTTTTTGGTATATCTAAAATTGCTTTTGGACCAGCTGACACAACACTCACATTTGTTTTTGACAATTCATTTAAATCTGCTGAAATATCAAATGTATCCTTAGCATCTAGGTGGACACCACCAATTCCACCAGTTGCAAAAATTTTAATCTCGGCCATACTGGCGCAAATCATCGTTGCTGCTACAGTAGTGGATCCTGTGGAACCATTCGAAATACAAAATGGCAGATCTGCACGACTTAATTTACGCACATTTCTCTCTTTGGCTAATATTTCTAATTGAGTAAAACTATGCCCAATTTGGATATTTCCATCCAAAACTCCAATAGTTGCTGGAACAGACTTTTGGTCACGAATAATATTTTCAACAGCTAGTGCTGTTTTCAGGTTCTCTGGGTAGGGCATACCATGAGTTATTATTGTGCTCTCCAAAGCCACAATTGGGAGATTATTCTTTTTTGCCTTCATTACTTCTTCTGAGTATTTTATTTTCATAACTTCTCACTACCTGAGATATATTTTGCAGTTTGATTTAGTGCAAAATTTACTGCAGTTTCTTTTTGTTTTCCAATTAATTCAGCTTGAATATGACTTGCCATAAATACATCTCCAGCACCCGTTACTCTTACTACATCAACATTGGGTGGAGTTATTGTGATTTGACTGTCTTTTTCTGCAACAGTAACTTTATTTCCACCATTTGTTACTACTGCGCGTTTAAATCCAGCATTTAACAAAGCTATAGCAGCTGAGCACGATTCATTAAAATTTTGATTAACTATCAAGTTGGCTTCTTCCAAATTCATATAAACTGTTCTTACATTTCCGTTCAAACATGTTCTTAATCTTGCTGCTTTTCCTGGACTTGCTGGCGCAATTCTTAAATCAACATTTCTAAAAAGAGGATCACTATTGATTTTATTAAGTAGATTTTCTGTTAAGTTGCCATCGAGTACAATAATTCCAGCCCAAGGCTCATTTAATTTGTATAGTTTTCCATTTTTAAGTGGACTTAGAATATATTTTTCGCATCTTTCCAAAGTATGTGTGTCTGCGATTGCACCTATTAATCCGTTCGACCCCTCAACAGCCATATATTTGTCTGTAGGAAATGATTTGGCCCTGTAGATATGTTCTGTGTCTATTCCCCTAAGTTTTATTTGTTCTATCAACTGATCACCATCGTCATCTGCCCCAATTGCACTCAGTAATGACGAATTAAATCCATTTTTTTGAAGAGCCATTGCTAAGTTTAGGGCCACCCCCCCAGGAATTTTAATAATTTTGCCAGGCTTATCTGAACCTAATGACATTCCATCAGTTGAGCGGCCAATAATGTCCCATAAGACCGAGCCAATACAAATAATATCAAGTTTTTTTTGCATAAGAAGCTTTTAGCGTTGTTTTGTTTAATTACAAGCTTGCAAACTTAATTAACCTTAGATAGATGAAGCTCATAAATTCACAGATGAGGCTTGGGTTTTGTGGAGAGAAATTCCATGTGATCCGCCGGTTGAGCTAACGCTCTCTCGCCTCATCAAGGTTAAACCGGATAAGGAAATAATTATGGCAATCCCAGAATTCACTTTGCGTCAGCTATTAGAAGCTGGAGTTCACTTTGGTCACCAGACACACCGTTGGAACCCAAGGATGGAACAATATATTTACGGATCAAGAAATGGTATACATATCATGGATTTGACCCAGACTGTTCCAATGCTTGACGCGGCTTTAAACGTAATCCAACAAACTGTTTCTAAGGGAGGAACTATTTTATTTGTAGGTACAAAGCGTCAAGCTGCATCAGCAATTGCTGACGCTGCTGAGCGCTCAGCGCAGTATTTCATGAATCATAGATGGTTAGGTGGCACCCTTACAAATTGGAAAACTATCTCAAACTCCATTTCTCGCCTCAAATCTATAGATGAGCAGTTAGAAGAAGGTGCTCAAGGAATGACAAAAAAAGAACGTTTGGGAATGGAACGAGAGCAATCGAAGTTACAAGCTTCTTTGGGCGGTATTCGCGAGATGAACGGTGTTCCTGACTTATTATTTGTGATTGATGTCAAGAGAGAAGCTTTGGCTATTACAGAGGCAAATAAACTGGGCATACCTGTAATTGCAGTTGTTGACTCTAACTGCGCCCCTGAAGGTGTTGATTATTTGATACCGGGAAATGATGATGCTGCTCGAGCAATACAACTTTATTGCGATTTGGCTGCGCGCTCTGCTCTTGATGGAATGTCTGCACAACTTGATGCAGCCGGCGTAGATTTGGGTGAAATGGAGGAGGTCTCAGAAGAAGTCTTAACATCTGATGTGGCTGAAGAGGCTAAATTTGATAAATCTACGGCTGATCCAGTTGATGCCAAGGAAGCTGAAGCTGATCCAGTTGATGCCAAGGAAGCTGAAGCTGATCCAGTTGATGCCAAGGAAGCTGAAGCTGCTCCGGCAGATTTAAAAGAAGCTAAAGTTAAACCAATTAAAAAGGTTGCTAGTAAAGAGAAAAAATCAACAAAATAATTACTTAAGTAGTTGAGGAGTTTTGATCATGGCTATAACTGCCGCATTAGTTAAAGAGCTGCGTGATAGTACAGGCGCAGGAATGATGGATGCTAAAAAAGCATTAACGGAAACAAACGGAGATATGGAAGCTGCGGTTGATTGGCTCAGAACAAAGGGGCTTGCAAAGGCTGCAAAAAAGTCAGGCCGTACCGCAGCAGAGGGTTTAGTGGGAACCCACGTGTCAAATGGTCTTGGGGTGATGGTTGAAGTCAATTCTGAAACAGATTTTGTTAGTAAAAATGCTGAATTTCAAGAGATGGTATCTAATTTCACCAAAGCAGCTTTAAAAGTCAATAATGTTGATGAATTGGTTAATTCAATGATTGGTGATCATACTATAAATGAAATTTTAACTAACAAAATTTCTACAATAGGGGAGAATATGGCCATTCGTCGTTTATCTCGTTTGGAGGGTGACTCGGTTGCGTCTTATGTTCATAACTCAGCTGCAGATGGTATGGGTAAAATTGGTGTGCTCGTCTCTATGCAAGGTGATGACAATGGCATAGGTAAACAGATTGCAATGCATATTGCAGCTGCAAACCCTGCTTCTTTAAGTGAAGATGACCTCGATCCAGGTACAATTGAAAGAGAAAAGCAGGTATTATCTGAGCAGGCCAGGGAAAGTGGAAAACCTGAAGCAGTTATAGAAAAAATGATTATTGGGCGGATGAATAAATTTTTTGAAGAAGTAACTTTATTAAAGCAAAAATTTGTAATTAATCCTGACATCACAGTTTCTCAAGCTGCAGCCGATGCTGGCGTTAAGATACTCGGATTTGCAAGATTAGAGGTTGGTGAAGGTATTGAAAAGGCTGAAGAGGATTTTGCTGCAGAAGTTGCCAAGACAATGGGTACTTAGGCTCAAAGTATTAAAAACCCGATCACAAAAAGAGAATTTTATGATCGGGTTAATTGACACCAGGGCTTTACGCCCCCACTCATGGTGAAATTAAACCTTATTTTTTTTTTGATATTTTTCTAGTAGTTGAATCTATACTTTTAACTTAGTTTCATCGAAATAATTAAAATTATATAATTGTTGTGTTTCCTGTGCTCTTATCATTGCCTGAATTGTTGTTTTAGCGTCGAGATTCTCTCGTGCTAAACGTAAATGCTTGTCAATTGTGGGTATAGACAGATGCATTATAATTGAAATTTCTTGTATAGATTTACCTTTTGATACCCAATTTAATACCTGCTGCTGCCTTTTTGTTAATTTCTTATTTGGGGGTAGAAAGCTTGCATTAGAGTAAGGTAGATTTCTTACCAATTCATCAAATAATTTTGCCAAATATTCTATACTTTTACCATGTTTTTTCCAATGTTTATTGGTTTCCTTTTGATTCA
>Ga0209631_10007157_pt1 | contig 11279 bp, 11 predicted proteins | sample COG_08_FD_184752 | JGI IMG/M metagenome (GOLD analysis project Ga0209631, IMG submission 184752) | Pelagic Microbial community sample from North Sea - COGITO 998_met_08 (SPAdes) (version 2) | ecosystem: Environmental > Aquatic > Marine > Neritic zone/Coastal water | place: Helgoland, sampling... | reverse complement strand
TGCCGATAGACATACTTTCTTTAAATTTATGGTAAAAACTATTGCAGAAAAACATGGTTTAAGAGCAACTTTTATGCCCAAACCATTTGAAAATTTAACAGGAAATGGATGTCATGCACATATTTCTGTTTGGGATGGAAGTAAAAATAAATTTTTAGATAAATCAAATAACCTGGGATTGAGTAAAATGGCTTATAATTTTCTTGGTGGAGTAATTAAAAATGCATCATCTTTATCTGCTTTTTTTAATCCTACAATCAACAGCTATCGAAGAATAAACGCTCCACCGACAAAATCTGGAGCATCATGGTCACCAAGTAGTATTTCTTATACGGGTAACAATAGAACTCATATGATTAGAATTCCTGATCCAGGTAGATTTGAACTAAGATTAATGGATGGCTCAGCTAATCCTTATTTATTGCAAGCTAGTGTGCTAGCTGCAGGTCTAGATGGATTAAAAAATAAAATAGATCCAGGAAAACCATTAAATTGTAATATGTATGAAGATCATGAAAAATATCCTGACCTTCCAAAACTTCCAGATGAATTAGATCATTCTCTTGAAAAGCTTAAAAATAATAAAGATATGAATGATGCTTTTGGTAAAGAAGTAATCAACAGCTATATTAAGCTTAGAAGTTCAGAACTTAAAGAATTTAAACAAAAAGAAAGTTTCGATAAAACCAAACCTATTACTAGGTGGGAACGGGATAATACGTTAGACTGTTAGAATATGACAATTTTATCTAACGGCCATTTGTGGAAACACAGTGAGTTTATTGAAAATAAAAATTTTTCATTTAATAAAAACAAAATTCTAAGCTCATTATCTAAAAAAGATATTGATGATGCTTACTCAAGTATTTCTAACTGGGAAGGATATTCTCCAACACCATTAATTGAATTAAATAAACTTTCAAGAGAACTAAACTTAAATAAAATTTTTTACAAAGATGAGAGTAAAAGATTTGATCTTAAATCTTTTAAAGCTCTTGGTGGGGCCTATGCAGTAGAAAAAGTTTCTAAGGGAAATAAAGATATTGTGGTTGCGACTGCAACAGCAGGTAATCACGGTAGATCTGTTGCTTGGGGTGCGAGAAGACTTGGTTTGAAATGTAAAATTTTTATTAGTGAATTTGTTAGTGATGCAAGAGGGCAAGCAATGGCTGATCTTGGTGCTGATGTTGTAAAAGTCAAAGGGAATTATGAAAAATCATTAATTGAGTGCATTAAACAATCAACAGATAATAACTGGCAAATAGTTCAAGATGTTGCCTGGAAAGATTACATGATTGTTCCAAAATATACCATGGCAGGTTATACGGTTATGATGAAAGAAATTGTTGATCAGATTAACGAAAATAAAATTACTCATATAATTTTACAAGCAGGTGTGGGTGGCATGGCAGGAGCAATGGTAGCAGGTATAGCAAGATATCTTGATAACATTCCAGTCACTATAACTGTAGAGCCAGATAGTGCAGCATGTGTTTTAGAAAGTATTAGAACAGGTAAAATAGAAAAAATTGATATTAAAAGAGAAAGCTTAATGGGTGGAATGTCATGTGGAGAAGTATCATTGGTCCCATGGGACATCTTAAAAAATTCTGTTAGATATTGTATTAGTTTACCTGATGATGATATTGCAAAAACAATGAAATTACTTGGAAATGCAAGTTTTAGTAAAGAGAAAATAATTGCCGGGGAAAATTCGGCTCCTGGCGTAATTAGTTTAATTACAAGTTGTGAGGATGAAAAAATAAAAGAAAAAATTGGATTAAATAAAAACTCAAATGTAATGTTAATTGGTTGTGAGGGAGATACAGACCAGAAAATGTACCAAAAACTAATAAACCAATAAAAGTTTTAATGAAAAAAATTCTTAAAAAGAAAGTTGATAATCTTGATTTTTATAAAATTTTTAAACCAGAGCTAACACCAAAAAAAATGATGGAGTTGGGTGTTTTTGGAGGTGCTTACTTTGGATTGAATGTAAAAGAATATCCAAAAATTTGGTTTAAAAATGTAACATTAAGTAAAACCTTTGATGTAAACTTAAACAGGTTCAAGATCGTATCAGGATTATCTAGAGAACATTGGATTGAAAAAGGGTGGATTTTTAAAGAAGATCCATTGGGTTGGTTTCAGTGGTACTGTAGATTTACTAATGGAAGAAGAATTCCACATATGGATCAAATTCAAATTAAGAGATGGAAAAATTTTAGAAGACATGTTTTAGCAATTGAAAAAAACTGTGAGAAAGGCGATCTAAGTTGTAGAAAAAGACAGCGACAGGCAATCCTGCAGTGGGCCTATGATCCTTATAAAAGATAAAATTTAATCACCTAAAAAATGGAATATTATTTTTCTATTTTGAGAATTTAGTCTGTGTTCAAACAGATACAATCCTTGCCAGGTTCCAAGTAAGATTTTTCTTTCTTTTATACTTAAAGTTATTTGATTATTTGTTAAGGAGGATTTTATATGAGCGGGCATATCGTCCTTACCCTCTGTTGTATGAGTATAAAGAGCGGTATCCATTGGTGCTAATTTATTAAAATAATTGATTAAATCAGTTTGTACATCAGGGTCAGCATTTTCTTGAACAATTAGAGATGCACTAGTATGTTGAATACTTAAATTTAAGATGCCGTTATTAAATTTATTTTTATTCTTCCAGTTAATCACTTCATTCGTAAATTCATAAAGTTTTTGACCATTGGTTTCTATTGTATAATTAAAAAATTCTTGTTTCATAAATTAGTTATAATCCATAGAAGTTAACTCATATAGACGACTAATTGTTCTTTTAAATGGATCTATCAAACTTTTTGATGATTTAATTAAATCTAAGTTTACTTTTGATGTAATCATTAGAGGAATTTTTTTTTCATAAATAATATCAATTAAGGTAATAAATCTTTGTTGTTGATTCGAGTTATTATCATCAAAATTAGGTAAATTTTCTATAAAAATAAAATTACAATTATTTGATATCATTATATAATCCTCTGATCCTAAATTTTTATCACACAAATCTGCAAATTCAAATTTCATAACTCCTTCATAAAAATTTTCTATTGATAATTTACGACCTTTAACATCAAAAATTTTTAAACTTTTTTTTTTATTTTTTGTTATTTTTCTAAAAAATTTATTAAATTTAAAAAAATTAGATTCATTAATAGGAGATATAAATCTTTCTAAATTCATATTATTATTTGATCGATAGTCATCTTTGATTAATAATTTTTTTTGGAGACAGTTTTTTTTTAAAATTTTCAAGAATGGAATAAATTGGTCCCTTTGCAAACCATCTTTGTAAAGCTCATCGATATCTATATTTGAAGAAAAAACTACTTTAATTTTTTCATCAAATATTTTTTTGAATAATTTTCCTAAAATCATTGCATCAACAATGTTAGTTACTTGAAATTCATCAAAATAAATTATCTTGGCTTTTTTATTTAAATCTTTTACAAAATATTCAATTCCATTTTTTTTATCTTTATTGTGAAAAATAAAATCATGAAACTGAATCATGAATTCATTAAAATGAAGTCTTATTTTATTATCTTTAATTTCATTAAAAAAAAAATTTAAAATCATGGTCTTACCGACACCAACATCACCCACTAAATAATATCCAAGTTTATTATTTCTTTTTAATAATTTATTTATTAAAGATTGATTGAAGTTATTTTTATAATAGTTTTTAAGACTGTCGACTATGTCTATTTGATTTTGATTAATTTCATATTGTTTATCTTCACAATGTTTTAAAAATGATTTCTTTAAATTCATTTTTTAGTTTTAAAATCCAACCCATATTCTGACCGAGGTCCCTTTCTAAGTCCGAAAGGTCCTGGTATAAAAACAGTCATTGGTTTAGTGCCTTCTTTCAAGTCAACTCTATGATAATTATTTGCCGAGCGAAATCCAACATAACCTGGTCTTCTCCAAAATTTGCCATTTTTTGTTGTTTCCCAGTATCCACCTCTAAGAATTATAGTCATATAAGGACACAAATGATTATGAACGCCGTCTCCATGATCGTCGGCCAACATTTCATGAATTAGGATATTAAATGGAAACCATCTGGGTCTTCTTCTAAATAAAACATAGTATCTATTCATCCAAGGTTTGGCTAAATCAAATCTACTGTGTGATGGGCCTCTATCTAAAACTACCTTTTTTCTTCCAATTTTTTCAAGAAGTTTGAGGAACATTTAATTTAGTCTTATGATTGAATTATTTTTTACCAAAAGAACTTGTTTGTTAAAAACAAATGGCCTCGAAATCATATCATTATCAATTTTTAAAATTGATTTTGTTTTACCTGTGGCGATATCTATTATTAACAATCGACCATTACTTGTAGAAAGTAAAATTTCTTTCTGTCCTACGATAAAACCTATTGGATAAATACTCTTATTAAAATTTTTAAAAACATTAGTAATTCTAATTATATTTCCTGATTTTCTATCAATTAAAAAAAAATAACCTTCATTCGAAAATGTAAATATATGATTATTTATTATGATTGGTCTTACGCTTGAATTAATATTCTGTTTCCAGTTTAAAACCCCATTAATTAGATTAAAAGAATAAAACTCATTTCTATTATTAGAAAATATAATATTTTCACCACTAATTACCAAGTCAGACATTTTCAAGCCAAAAGCATTTTCATAGACATTGCTACTTTGAGTTGGCAACTGCCATATAAGAGATCCTTTAATCGCATTAACAGCTACTATATCTCCTAGTGAGTTATTAAAATATACAATGTCATTTTTAATTACTAAAGAATTTCTTTTATTAGATTTTAAGAAAGTATCATCTGTTTTAAATTTCCATAATTCTTTGCCATCTTTAAGTGAATAACATATTAAAATATTATTCATATCAATAGCATAAATTTTATTTTTATAAATTTTTAATTGTGAGTTGAATGGATTAATGTTTATTTTGGACCAAATAAGATTTCCATTTGAAAAATTAACATTATATATTTTTCCTATACTATCAATCACTACCAAATTGTTTTGATGCAAAGCTAGCGTCAGAATAGGTTTTAGTTTTTTTTCATGTTTTTCATAAAAATTTTTTTTCCAAACTATTTTTGAAATCTCATTAAATTTTAGTAAATTTGACCTATCATCAAAAAATGCAAAATTATTACCATCAGATACAAGATTAGGTTCAAAATAATCAAAATATTTTATTTTAGAAAACTTAAATTTAGAGGAGCTTTTTATTTCATTATTAAAATTTGAAAGTCCTAAGTTATTACTTAGATGACTGGAGTATTTATTTGAATCATTTCTTAAGTTAAGATTTAAATTTAGAGAAGAATTAAATTCTTCACTTATTGTTTTCTTCTTTTTAAAAATAATTTCTGTATTTTTATTTAATTCTACTATTTTTTTATTTTGACTCCAAATTCCTGACCTTGTATCAAAAGAACAATTTAAAAGAAAAAATGACAGTAGTAAAATCCAAATTTTATTCACTTAAATCTCTATTAAGTCTTTTTTGAGCTTCAATTTTCAAATTTTGATTACCATTTTCTAATAAAATTATTTGTGTATAGAATTCTTTAGATTTTTGTTTTTCATTTCTTGAGTAAAAAAACTCTGCCATTAAATATAACGCATGAGATTTCCAAATACTTTCTGAATTAATTAAAGGCTTTAACATATTCAATAATTGATTTTCATCAATGTTATCAGAATTATAAAGCGCCTTTTTAAATTGAATTAAATTTTTTATCTCTTTATCTAGTGATCCATTATCTATTACAACATCAAATAATTCATTAACTTTGACTTGGTCTTCAATAAGCAAGTTATCAATTATAAAATATAATGCTAAAGGTGAGTAAGTTGAGTCTTCTTCGTATATTAAGTTCGTTAGGCCATCTATAGTTTTAGTTTTGTTAGTTTCTGAATGTTGAATTAATATTGAGTTATATAGTTCAGATACTTCTATTTTTTTTTTATATTTGTAATCTTTCAATAAAAAATAAGAAGATAACAAAATTAATATAAGTAAAATTGTTGAGATGATTATTTTTTTATTATCTATAAAAAAATTTTTAATTTTTTCATTTCGTGTGTTGCTATTTATGATTGCTGTTTCTTCATCCATAATCAAATCATGTTACGGAGAACGTATTGAAGTATTCCACCGTTTTTATAATATTCTAGTTCATTTTTTGTATCTATTCTACAAAGTGTTTCTATAATTTTAATTTCTCCTGATAAATACTTTATTTCTAATTTTACAGAGTCTGATGGGCCAACCCCATTTTCTAAATTTAAAACACTAATAAGTTCTGATCCCAATAATTTTAAATTTAATCTATTAACATTGTTTGTGAACTGCAATGGCAAAATTCCCATACCAATTAAATTTGATCTATGTATTCTTTCAAAGCTTTCAGCTATTACCACTTTTATTCCTAATAACTTTGTGCCTTTTGCTGCCCAATCTCGTGAGGAGCCTGTTCCATATTCCTTGCCTCCAATAACTACTAAGTCTGTTCCTCTTTTTTTATACTCAACAACTGCATCGTAAATTGGTATAACCTTTTCTTCTGGATATAGTTTTGTAAATCCTCCCTCTGTTCCTGGTGCTATTTCATTTCTAATTCTTATATTTGCAAAAGTACCCCTCATCATAACCTCATGATTTCCTCGTCTTGAACCATAAGAATTGTAATCTTTGGGTAAAATTTGATGTTTCATAAAATATTCACCTGTAGGACTCTCCTTTTGAATATTGCCAGCTGGGGATATGTGGTCTGTAGTAACCATATCTCCTAAAATTAATAATGGTCTTGCATCTTTAATTTGTTTAAAGCCCTCTGGTTTTTCTGGAAGATTTTCAAAAAAAGGTGGTTTTTTTACATAAGTAGAATTTTCTTCCCAATTATAAATACTACTTTTTTCAGTTTTAATTTGCTGCCATTGTTTTGGTCCTTGTGAAACATTAGAATATCTTTTAACAAACATTTCTGCATTCAAGGCTAGTTTTAAAGTTTCTTCAATTTCTTTATTTGTTGGCCAAATATCTTTCATAAAAATTTCTTTTCCACTTTTATCCTTTCCTAGACTGTCTTTATATAGATCAAATCCCATGTGTCCTGCTAAAGCATAAGCAACAACTAAAGGGGGTGACGCTAAATAATTTGCTTTAATATGAGGAGAAATTCTTCCTTCAAAATTTCTATTTCCAGATAAAACAGAAACTGCATAAATGTTTTCTTTTTCAATAGCCTCAACAATATTATCTGCTAATGGACCAGAATTACCAATACATGTCGTGCAACCATAACCAACAAGATTAAATCCAAGCTTATCTAAATAAACATTTAAACCTGCTTTTTCCAAATAATCCGTAACTACTTGAGATCCTGGTGCTAATGATGTTTTAACCCAAGGTTTTACTTCTAAGTCTAATTCTACAGCTTTTTTTGCCAGTAACCCCGCTCCTATAAGAACATTGGGATTTGATGTATTTGTGCAAGAAGTTATTGCTGCAATTAAAATAGAACCATCTTTTATTTTGTAGTCTGTATTAGAAACTTTTGAAACTGAAAAGTCTTTTTTATTTGTTATTTTCGTAAAACTATCTTTAAAATTATTTGAAGCGTCAGTTAATAGTACTTTATCTTGTGGTCTTTTAGGTCCTGAAATTGTTGGTACAACTGTAGACATATCCAAAGTAAGAGTGTCGGTAAATTCTATGTTATCACTTGCCCATAATCCTTGCGCTTTCGCGTATTCTTCGACTATCTTTACTGACGACTGATCTCTTCCTGAAAATCTTAAATATTTTAATGTTTCATCATCAATCGGAAAAAAACCACATGTGGCACCATACTCTGGCGCCATGTTAGCGATTGTTGCACGATCAGCTAATGTTAAGTTTTTTAAACCTTCACCATAAAATTCTACAAATTTTCCAACTACTCCTTTATCCCTTAACATTTTAACAACTGTTAAAACTAAATCGGTTGCTGTGGTTCCCTCGGGCATCTTATTTTTAATTTCAAAGCCTATAACTTCAGGAATTAACATTGAAATAGGTTGTCCTAACATTCCTGCTTCAGCCTCTATTCCTCCAACACCCCAACCTAAAACAGATAATCCATTTACCATTGTTGTATGGCTGTCTGTTCCAACTAAGGTATCTGGAAAAAGATATTTCTCACCCTTGAACTCTTCACTCCATACTACTTTGGACAAATACTCTAAATTTACCTGATGACAAATTCCTGTGCCAGGTGGAACAATTCTAAAATTATTAAAAGCTTGTTGGCCCCATTTTAGAAATGAATATCTTTCTCCATTTCTTTTAAATTCAATTTCTACATTTTTATCAAATGAGTCTGATTTTGCAGATTGATCAACTTGAACAGAGTGATCAATTACGAGATCAACTGCTGAAAGAGGATTAATCGTATTAGGGTCTTTATTTTTATCTTTAACAGCCTCTCTCATTGCAGCTAAGTCTGCAACTGCCGGTATCCCAGTGTAGTCTTGCAGTAAAACTCTAGCAGGCCTATATGCTATTTCAGTTTTGGATTTTTTTTCCTTAAGCCAATTTTTTACTGCTTCGATTTGATTTTTAGTAACTGATAAATCATCTTCATATCTTAGAAGATTTTCAAGAAGAACTTTGAGTGATTTTGGTAATCTTGATATTCCATCTAACCCATTTTTTTCAGCTTTAGATAAAGAATAAATTTTAAAATCTTTATTGTCTATATTAATAGATGTTAAAGAATTATAAGAATTTTTTGTGCCTGGTTTCATAGTTTATACATAAAATGTAATTATGCTTAATAAAAGAAGACCTGACATAACATAATTAAAGTACTTAATAAATTTATCATTTGTCGCAAATTTCCTCATAAATTTACCAATGAACGTCCACAATGTGATGCTTGTTGATGAAAACAAGAAAGCTAGAAGAACTACTTGAGTCGCATAATTTATATAATTCTCCCCCAGCTCAACATAGTTTGAAACAACTATTATACCCACCATTACACCTTTTGGATTTAAATATTGAAAAAGAAAAGTTTCAATAAATTTTACTGGATTTTCTTTTTTAGTTTCTTCTGATGCTGTAGCAGAGGCAATTTTATATGCTAAATAAATTAAGAATAAAGTCCCAAGATATTTGATAACAATTTGTATTATCGGAAACAGTTTAAAGACATTAATCAATCCTATTGTTAAAAATAAAACCAACGAAGTGAAGCCTAAGGTAACACCAAGAATATGTGGGATAGTTTTAGTTATTCCAAAATTAAATCCTGAGTAAGAGGCGACAACATTATTAGGTCCTGGTGTATAAGCCGTAACAAACCAAAATAATGCAATTGATAATATTTCAGGATGCATATTTAAGATATTTGCAATCCATTTTCAGATTTTTGAGAGGGATGAACTAAAATTACTTTACCTTCTTTATCGATTGAACCTAAAATTAAAACTTGCGAAACAATGCCAGCGATATTTTTTTCTGCAAAATTACAAACAGCTATTACTTGTTTTCCCTTTAAATTTTCCTCATTATAGTAATGAGTAATTTGTGCAGATGATTGTTTGATCCCAATTTCTGCGCCAAAATCAACCTCTACAACTAATGAAGGCTTTCTAGCTTTCTCATTCTTTTTTACAGAAACTACTGTTCCAACTCTAATATCAACTTTATCAAAAATATCGTATGTTATTTGTTCTTTCATAAATGGAGTATTTATATTAATTATTAGTTATGAGTACAGAAATTAATTTAGATGAATTATATGACAATTCAGTCAAGATTTTATCTGATCTAATAGGTTTTAGAACTATTTCTGGAGAAGATAATAGTGCTTTAATAGATTATTGTGAAGACTACCTTGGTAAACTTGGAGCCACGTCCTTTAAAACATTTGATAAAGAAAAAAAAAGAGTAAATCTTTTTGCTACTTTAAAAGCAAAAAAAACAAATGGAGTTAAACCAATAATTTTATCAGGTCATACAGATACCGTTCCAGTTTCAAAAAGTTGGAGTACGGATCCATTTAAAGCTACTATCAAAGGTGACAAACTTTATGGGAGGGGCTCATGTGATATGAAAGGTTTTATAGCTTGCACATTAGCTTTTGCTCCTATTTATGCTGCCACAGATTTAAATAGAGATATTCATTTTTCATTTACCTTTGACGAAGAAACAGCTTGTTTAGGAGCTCCAATATTAATTGAGGAATTAAAAAAAAGAAATATTGAAAACGGTATTTGTATAATTGGTGAACCAACTAAAATGAAAATTATTGATGCACATAAAGGTTGTTATGAATACACAACTTACTTTGAAGGCTTGGCTGGACATAGTTCAGCTCCACATAAAGGAGTTAGTGCAGTTGAGTTTGCTGCAAGATATGCAAATAAGTTAATCGAACTTAGGGAGGAATTAAAAAAAAGAGCTCCCAAAGACTCTATTTTTGATCCACCTTTCTCTACTTTACAAGTGGGTGGAATTTTTGGTGGAATAGCTCATAATGTTATTGCCGACAAGTGTCATATTAATTGGGAAACAAGACCAGTCATAAAAGAAGATGGAATATTTTTAAATAATGAAATTGATAAATATGCTAATGAAATTCTTTTACCTGAAATGAAAAAAGTTTTTTCCAAATCTAGTATAAAAAAAGAAATAATTGGAGAAGTAATAGGTTTTGATCGTGTTAAAAAATCTGAAGCATGTGAGCTAGTTTCAAGTTTGACTGGTGATAATTCTAGAGAAGTAGTTTCGTTTGGGACTGAAGCAGGTTTATTTCAAGAAATTGGTATTAGTACAGTCGTATGTGGGCCTGGATCTATAGAACAAGCTCATAAAGTAGATGAATTTATTGAGCTTAATGAATTAAAAAAATGCTTAAGTTTTTTAAATGGTATAAAGTCAAAATCTATTTCAAATTAATAAATTGTTAAGAAATCTAAATTAATTTATAATTGTACATGATTAAAAAAAATTCTAGAGACTTTATAGGATATGGTTCTAAAGGAAAAAAGATATCTTGGCCAAATAAAGCAAAGTTAGCCCTTCAATTTGTATTAAATTATGAAGAAGGTGGTGAAAATTCTGTTTTAAATGGAGATAAACATTCTGAAACATTTTTATCTGAAATAATTGGTGCTAAAGCGATTAAAGGAAGACATATAAGCATGGAAAGTATCTATGAATATGGATCAAAAGCAGGCTTTTGGCGATTA
>Ga0209631_10007156_pt1 | contig 11279 bp, 12 predicted proteins | sample COG_08_FD_184752 | JGI IMG/M metagenome (GOLD analysis project Ga0209631, IMG submission 184752) | Pelagic Microbial community sample from North Sea - COGITO 998_met_08 (SPAdes) (version 2) | ecosystem: Environmental > Aquatic > Marine > Neritic zone/Coastal water | place: Helgoland, sampling... | reverse complement strand
CTCTTTTATAACATTTATAATGTTTTCTGAGTTACCACTTCCAGATAAAGCGATTAGTATATCCTTACTCGTACCTAGAGTATTAAGTTGCTTGCAAAAGACATTTTCGTAACCGGTATCGTTGGCAAGGCAAGTGTTGATGGAAGAATTGGCACATAGCGAATGAACTTTTATTCCCTTGCCGACAGGATTAATTCCAAATAATAGATCGTTTGCCAAGTGGTTTGCATTAGTTGCTGATCCACCATTTCCGCAAATAAAAACAGTTGCCTCGTTTTTCCATACTTCGAATAAATTCAGAGCTAATATTTCAATCTTCGTGTGATCAAGTTTATCCCAAACACTGTCCACTTTAATTCTATAGTCTTTAAGCCAATCTTTTAAAGAACGATTCATATTTTCAAAAGACTAATCTGTTTTAAATTAAACATAGCTACCGCAGGACAAATTATTAACTAACAAGAGTCCAAATGATGGTGTTTTAAGGAAATGATTAACACAATGTTGTGAGCAAATTTTGTGCCTGACTTTGTTTTATTTTTAAAAGAATCTGAGAATCAATATCGACAGACAGTTATAATCTAAACTATTGTTAGTCTCACATGGCAATTGAAAAAATAGTGGTAGTGGATGACGAGATGATGATTCGTAAGGCGTTGGAGACGCAGTTGCGAAATAAGCGTTACTCTGTTGCTTCTACTGGTGATCTTAAGGGGGCACGGAAGATATTGTCGCGGGATTCTTTTGACTTGGTATTTTTGGACCTTCGTTTACCTGATGGGGAAGGGACAGATTTGCTTGAGGAAATAACTGCCAAGACTGAGGCTCCAATGGTTGTTATGATGACCGGTTATGGATCAGTTGAATCTGCGGTTTCATGTATGCAAATGGGGGCTTTTGATTATGTGGTAAAACCATTTTCTTTTGAGCAGATCGAAGTTGTTGTGGATAAGGTCGCTTCTTTTGACAAGATGCGCCGGGTTACAAAATATTATGTTGAGGAGAGTGATTCTCGATCGTCGGATATCATTGGGGAGAGTCAACCGGTTCAACAATTAAAAATTTTGGTTGATAAAGTGGCAAAGACTGAGGCCAGTGTATTAATTACCGGTGAAAATGGTACGGGTAAGGAATTGGTAGCCCGCGAGCTTTATCGAAATAGTATGTTGGCAAAGCAGCCTTACATTCGCGTCAATTGTGCTGCTATTTCTGAAACATTGATGGAAAGTGAGTTTTTTGGTCATGAAAAAGGTTCTTTTACCGGGGCAACTGAGAGAAGGGAAGGGCGTTTCGAATTGGCAGATGGGGGAACTATTCTTTTGGATGAAATAAGTGAAATTGCTCCTGCATTGCAGGCTAAGCTTCTTCGCGTACTACAGGAAAAAGAGTTTGAACGGGTCGGGGGAAACAAAACTATTCAGGTTAAAGTGCGTGTTCTTGCTACGACTAATCGTGATTTAATGGATGAGGTGAAAAAGGGAAATTTTAGAGAGGATTTATACTACCGATTAAATGTTTTCCCTATTGCTGTTCCTCCCCTAAGAGATCGTAGTACAGATATTTTACTCTTAGCTAATTCTTTCCTTTTGAGGCATGCCAGGAAGCACGCTGTTGATGAAATAAGTTTTTCGAAGGAGTGTGAAATTGCAATTGAATCCCACAATTGGCCAGGGAATGTTCGTGAACTTGAGAATGCGGTAGAGAGAGCCGTGATATTGGCAGAAAAGGGAAAGCAGATTGAAGCAGATTTACTTGGATTAAATCCTTCTTCTTTACAAAATTCACAATCCTCAGAATCACAGTCTGGTGAAATTTTATCTATGGAGGAAGTGGAGCGAGCACATATTAAAAAGACACTCATTTCTTGTGACGGAAACCGAACGCACGCAGCAGAAAAACTTGGGCTAAATGTCCGTACTTTGCGAAATAAGATTAAGCAGTATGAATTAGAAGATTGATTTGTTCTAATTCATTAAGTTTCTAGTCTTTTCATTCACTCCTCAAAAAGTTGGCTAACTTTTGTCGAGTCTTCGGACAGGTCAATGATTTGATTCGGGTTGAAGAGCTCTCCTTCTTTTAATGTAATTTGAACGAGTTCGCCTCTGCTATACTCAGCTTCATTCCACAAAGTACCTGCTAAATTCCACTTGGAAATCCTTCCATTATATTTTCCATTTAAATATCTAAGAACCGCTTCTTTATTCCCTTTGTCATCCAAAGCAGTGATTGTACCCGTATAAAGTTCTTCAGTTTCTCGAATGTGAAGGGTGCCACCTCGATTTGGATCTCCTGCAAATTTGGTATAAAATTCACTACCAGTACCTTGCCATTCCGCTAGTTCAAGCGATGCCAAACTCCTTCCAGTCACAGAGGCTCCTTCATTTTCAAAACGCCCAAAGTCTTCCAAGTCATTTTGAAAGTATCTTTGCGAGTATATATCGCCCTTAGTTGTCCAAATATAAAAATATCCATGTTTTTCACCCATCTTAAATTGAGATTTTAATTTCAATTTTCCATTCTCATACCACTCAAAAAAATCACCGTCCGGGTATCCGTTAGTATAGCTTTTCATGGATGTGATTGTACCATTTCTGGCACGTATTTTGATGTAGCCAGAAAATGAAGATTCAGGTTCCTTTGATTTTATATTTCCCTCTTCATTAGTTGTAAAAGAACTATCGAACTCAGATTGTGAGCCCTCCCAGTAAGATTTTTCTTGGATTAGTTCAGCGATTGAGAATTTTTCTGTTTCTTCAATTACCGGCTCTACGGTTTCCTGTTCGCAACTAGTAGGCATAATCAGGAGCAAGGATAAGAGGATACATTTTATCAATGTCTTTCTGCACAATGGAATTAATTTTATCTCACTCATTACAAATTTAATTTCTGTTTCAATCGATAACCAATAACAAGTATATTGCCAAGGGCGATCGAAGAAAAAAATCTTTTAATTTGTGGTAAGTGCATAATATTCAGTGCTGTTTATTTAGCTGGTTTTCATTTTTATTTCCATGTGCGATCAGCAAATACTTGATGAATGACCGATAAAGTGCCAAAACCTTACTATGATTATTCCTAAAGCGAGTAAACTTGACGCAACCCAACTTAAAGAAGTTGAGAACATCGTTGATGAATTTGACTGCAGTATTTTGGAGATACAGGGGCGTAAGCAATGTGTTTATGCATTGTTAGGGGATGAAACTCACGCGGTCATGTTTAAGCGCATTGCAGGTCTGTCTTACATTCGAAAAGTCGATGCGATTGAATCACCATACAAACTAATGGATAGGCGCTCAGCACTTTCGGAGCACCAAGTAGAAGTGGGCGGCACAAAAGTTGGAATCGATAAGCCTTTTATTATCGGTGGACCATGTACGATTGATCCTAATTCTCCTAGCCTTTATCTTGAAACTGCACATGCGTTGAAGGACGCAGGAGTAAATGCATTGCGGGGTGGGGTATGGAAGCCCAGGACGAACCCATATTCTTATCAAGGGGACAATAAAGCGATTGAAATAATCTTGCGAGCTAGAGAAGAAACTGGTCTTCCCATTGATATTGAGGTCATGGATTCAGATAATTTAACCTTAGCGTTAGATGCAAAAGTGAATATTTTACAGGTAGGGACCCGAAATGCGTTGAATTATTCTTTACTTAAAGAAATTGGAAAAAATTCCGCTGGAACTGAATCATCAGTTTTACTTAAGCGAGGAAGGCATGTTGCATCACCTAATGAATTTATTGCAGCAGCTGAGTATTTAGTCGCTGCTGGAAACCCGAATGTTATGCTTTGTCCTCGAGGTACAACTCCACCATTGGATGGATACCGAAATCATCCGGATGAATCAATTACTCCTCTTTTGAAAAGCAGAAGTTGGGCACCTGTCGTGGTTGATCCATCCCATAGCGTTGGTCATGCAGAATACATTTTAGCTTGTTCATTGTCCGCGATTGCATACGGTGCGGACGGATTATGTATTGAATCTCATATCGATCCAGCAAAAGGAATTGGAGATGACCCCAAGCAAGCAATTACACCTAGTCAAATGAAAGAGCTTATTCTTTCCTGTCAGGATATGTGGAAACACCGCTATCAAGTCGCGGACTAGCTCTCAGGCACCAAGTCTTTGATTTGATTCTAGGTAATTGCACACATAATCTTTAACTGCGTCTTCCAATGAGAATAAATCGTATTTGTACCCTTGAGTTCGAAGTTTCTCGATTTTTGCCTGAGTGAAATATTGATATTTATCTTTGAGAATTTCTGGCATATCTACAAATTCAATTTGTTCATCCAGTTTAAGTGCAGAAAAGATAGATTTTCCTAAATTAAGCCAAGTTCGGGCTAAGCCATTTCCTAAGTTAAACAACCCAGTAGCACCTTCATTTTGCGCCAACCATAGGGTCATTTGTACGGCATCTTTAATATAAAGAAAGTCTCTTTTTTGCTCACCATCTAAATACTCAGGACGGTAACTTTTGAATAGAGTCATTTTTCCGTTATCTACTATTTGTTGATAAGCTTTGCTAACAACTGAACGCATGTCTCCTTTGTGTTCTTCATTCGGTCCATAAACATTAAAATATTTAAGTCCGGTTATTTTATCGAACCAACCTCGCTCTTTTGCAATTAGATCAAATTTATGCTTTGACCAGCCATAAAGGTTCAGAGGTTGAAATTTTTCCAAGTCCTGATCTTGATCATCCATACCCATTTTACCATCTCCATAAGTTGCAGCAGAAGATGCATAGACAAAGCGTGCGTTATGTTCGAGTGACCACTCACATAGTTCTTGGGTATAGAGAAGGTTATTATCATTGAGGTAATCCTCGTTTGTTTCAGTTGTACTTGAGCATGCACCAAGATGAATAATCGTATTTACATCTGATAACTCAGAACTTTTATCTCTTACAAATTCTCTGAACTGATCAGGGGCAAGAACGCGTTGAAAGTTTATGTTTTTCAGGTTTTCTTCCTTGAGCGAATTCTTTTCTATCCAGTCAACCAACCACACATTACTTAGATTTTGATTATTAATTCCCCAAATTGTGGCACTTCCGATTAAGCCAGCACCCCCTGTTACAACGGTAATTCTATTTCCTATGTCATGCATTTGATAATTCTATTGATCGATCACGGGCTGCGTGGGCTGCACGAGAAACAATTTCGCGTAGTTGGTCATTCGAAAAACTTTCCAATGCCGCCTGAGTTGTACCATTGGGCGAGGTCACTTGATTACGCAGTTCTTCAGGAGAGAATGTACTTTCTTTCATGAGCTTAGCAGCTCCTACTACAGTTTCCATGGCAAGATCATTTGCTAATTCAGGAGAAAGGCCTATTTCCTTTCCAGCTTCCTGGAGTGCAGAGGTAAACTCAAAAATATATGCTGGTCCACTTCCACTGATCGCAGTTACGCGATCAATATCAATTTCTTCTTTTACCTCTTTAACTACGCCGAGCGAAGAAAGGACTTTGTGAACGGAAAGCTGATCTTTTTCCTGAGGAGGAGAAGCAAATAAAAAACCGGTAATCCCGGAGCCGATTTGTCCGGGAGTATTTGGCATTGAGCGTACAATATTCCTTGCCAATGGGAAAACGCTTTTCAAACGATCTAAAGTTATGCCAGCCATAATCGAAAGGATCACCAAGTCTTTAGAGGATTCAGCAATCTGCAATGGGAGTTCAGCAAGTTGCTGTGGTTTGCAACCCAAAATAAGCAGGTTAGGATTTTTTTGAAGCAGTGCGGCAACATCTGTGCACCGTGTAATCCCAGTTTCAAGTGATAGTGCATCGGAAGTTCCATCGTTAGCTGAACAGCATGAAATTTCGTTTGGCAGGAAGGATTTAGAGCGTAAGAGGCTTTTAACGATGGCAGAAACCATTTTCCCAGCTCCAATAAAGGCAATTCGGTTATTCATGAAGCTAAACGGTAAAAAAGTTTCAAGATTATGGTGCTGGTTGTGTTGTTACCGTTCCTGAGAGTACATCGTGTAAACATCTTTTATTTCGGTTAAACAAACAAAGGCAGAAATTTAATAAGCCCGGTAATAAAAAAGGGGTAAGCAGCGTTATCGTTGAAAACCCTTTGACAATAGACCGAATAAGGGTTTTTCCATGGGGAGCATCTTCGTAGTTATTCAACAAAACTGTGCGTAAGCCAAATGTGGCTTTGCCTAAAGTTTGACCTCGGAAAAATGCTTCTCCGAAAAAAAAATAAAGAATTGGTAAAAAACAGGCTGCGAAAAGCATGCTTAATAGCATTCCGTAAGTCTCCTCAGAGAGCTTGGATTCTTCAATGAACATAGCCATTTTTGAGGAATCGAAACGTTCATCGCTACCGAGCAATGATACTTTGTGAACAAGAGCATTAAATTCTGCTTGAGCACTTTCATGGTACAAGTTGGGAATTAATAAAGCAATTGCTTGGATAAGGATGAAGAGGAGGACCGCATCCATACCAAAAGCAATCATTCTTTTAACGAGTGATGCAGGAACTCGGTCTACACTAATCTCGTTTTTTTGATCAAGCTCTTCGTTCATGCATTAAGTGTTTGATTTTTTGTATGCTTGAACAGTATTGCTCATGAGCATTGCCACCGTCATTGGACCTACTCCACCTGGAACGGGAGTAATAAATTTTGCTTTAGGTGCCACTTGTTCAAAATCAACATCTCCAACTAACCTAAAGCCTGATTTTTTGCTAGAATCGCTGATGCGATTTATTCCAACATCGATCACGGTCGCACCATCTTTTACCATCTTTGCGGAAACAAATTGAGGTTTTCCGATTGCGGCAATGAGAATATCTGCACGTAAAGTATGGCTTTCAAGATCGGGGGTGCGCGAGTGACAAAAAGTGACAGTTGCATTGCCCGGACAGCCTTTTCTTAGAAAAAGCATGCCCGCTGGTTTTCCCACAATCAAACTTCTTCCCAACACGACAACATGTTTGCCCTCGGTTTGTATATTTTTTCTTTTGATCAGTTCAACAATACCCGCAGGAGTGCAGGAAACGAAAGCGTCCTTCTGTTCTTGGCATAATTTCCCTAAGTTGGATGCATTGAAACCGTCTACATCTTTGTCCGGGGACACATGATTAAAGATTGTTTTTTCATCAATGTGAGCGGGGAGGGGGGCCTGAACGAGAATTCCGTGAACAGTTGGATCCGAATTTACTCCAGTAATCTCCTGCAGAAGTTGAACTTCGCTAATGTTTTCTGGGAAGACCTTTAATCTGCTTTCAATTCCTATTGTGGCCGCTGTTTTTTCTTTTTTACTCACATAGGAAATCGATGCTGGATCTTCGCCCACCCGAATGAACACCACGCAGGGTCTATTATCTTGAAAGGAAGAAACCTCTTCTTTTAGTTCCTCAATGATGATCTTGGCAATTTCATTGCCTTTGATTAATTCCATGCTTTTTAAAGAAAAAAATGATTACTCTATCACTCGAAGAATTCTTGCACGAATGACAAGATCATCAGAGCCTTCTTTGATAGGCTCAAGCTTGCCCAAAATATTGACTTTTTTATCTTTGAAAGAGAGGGGGTCAACCGATAAGAGGCTTTCCGTGTCAATAAAGGCGAGCCTCTTTCCTTTGGCATTTTCTAATTGAAAAGGGAACTCTCGTTCGATTCCTAACTTTCTTGGTTTGAGGACAAGCTTGCCTTCAAAATTTCTATGTAAATTAACTGCAGGTGGAATACTTGGTGGCTTAAGGGGCATAATTGATGGATTCGATTTACCTTCTTTTGTTTCAAGAGGATCAAGCTCTTCAATCGCCGTGCTTCTAACATTTTTCTGCTTTTGGTCATTGTTGTTTGGTATTGGGAGCGCGCTACTTGATGCACGGTCACTCCACTTTTTTCGACCGACCACAATTGGCTCAACTTCATCCACTTTATTTTGTACCGTTGGATCTGTGCTTTCCCTTCCAAACACATCTCCTAGATTACTGGATTCACTAACTTTTTTTTCAGCTTGTCCAAAGCAGAATGACACGAGCAGAAATGTAACAGAGCACAGTCTTAAGGCTTCCGATAAAGAATTTTTTAAAATTGAATTTCCCATGAAAATCAAATTAGGAAACTTATTTGGGAAAGAGCAATTCAATTTCTTCATTCTTCAGTAAACGACTTTGTCCCAATGATACATTTTTTATACTTAAACCGCCAATCGAGACTCTTCTAAGTTTTTTAACTTTATATCCAAGGTGGAAAAATATTCTTCTGATTTCACGTTTTTTTCCATGTCCCATGATGATATCAAGTTTTGTGGACCTCAGGGATTTACCTTTGCTTGGCCTGATCTCATCAATTTTTAAAAATTCTTCATCGATCACTTCCCCGTGAGTTAGCGAAGGAAGGTCGACCGTGTCGAGAGGGATATCAAGCTCCACCTTGTATCGTTTACGAACCATTTGGGATGGATGGGTCAACCGATGTGCAAGGGAACCATCATTGGTCAAGATAACCATTCCTTCACTATCCACATCCAAGCGCCCTGCACAAAATAATCTAACCTTGCGGTATTTTGATTCTAGAAGTTCGAAAATTAGCCGATCTGCATGTTCGTCTTCATTGGAGCAGGTGTAGCCCTTGGGCTTATTTAAAATCAATGTGATCTTTGGAAGGTTCTTTACCTGAACTCTCTTGTTATTTACTTTTACTATATCAGATTCAGGAGAAACTCTTTCTCCCAATTTTGCCTCGTTCCCATTAATTGTTATCAACCCGTCCATGATCCATTCCTCGCCTTTTCTTCTTGAGCACAAACCCGCATCAGCAAGGAATTTTTGTAATTTTGGTCTTTTTGAGTTTTGAAGATTCATCAGAGTTTGATCGAGAAAAAAATTGTTGGTTGCTTTACCCCAAGGTTTTTAGCATTTAATTTAAATGTGTCGCCCATTCTCGATGGGCAATTAAAAACTAAAACATATGAGCGAAGAAAATACAAAAGCTAAAATTGCACTTGTTACAGGTGCGGGCCGTGGGATAGGTCGAACAATTGCTGAATCCTTGGCAAGAGATGGAATGCATGTTATTTGTGTTAGCAAGTCTGAATCTTCATGTGGTAACGCCTCTGAAAGCATAAATGCCAATGGCGGCTCATCTGAAGCTCTTGCTGTTGATGTTGCTTCAGGCGAAGAGATTCGAAATGCTTGTGAGCAAATTTTAGAAAAACACGAATGCGTAAATGTTCTCGTTAACAATGCTGGGATTACTCGGGATAATCTGCTTTTTCGAATGGAAGAAACTGATTGGATGGATGTCATTAATACAAACCTTAATAGTTGTTTCCATTGGATTAAGGCTTTGGGCCGACCTATGACCAGAAAGCGATGGGGCCGAATTATTAATATTTCTTCTGTTGTTGGGCTTACTGGAAACGCAGGTCAGGCCAACTATGCAGCCGCCAAAGCTGGAATGATTGGACTAACCAAAAGCTTGGCTCGTGAATTTGCTGCCCGATCGGTTACGGTTAACGCTATTGCTCCTGGATTTATAGATACAGATATGACTGCTGGTTTAGATGATCGAATTAAAGAAGTCGCCTTAAGCACAGTTCCATTGAAACGATTTGGGAAAGTCGAAGATATCGCAGAAATGGCCTCATTTTTATCATCCGAGAAGTCTTCTTACATAACTGGACAAGTTTTTACGGTTGACGGAGGGATGGTGATGTGAACAAGAGATAATGTTAAATTTAAACCCACTTCAAAATTATGTCAGAAAATAACGCCGATCGCGTAAAGAAAATTATTATTAGCCAGCTCAATGTTAGTGAAGAGCAAGTAACCCCTGAGGCCAGTTTTATTGATGACCTCGGAGCGGATTCCCTTGATCAAGTAGAGTTGGTTATGGCACTCGAAGAAGAATTTAGCACAGAGATACCTGAGGAGGCTGCAGAAAAGCTTCAGTCGGTTGGATCTGTAATTGAATATGTAGAGAAAAACTTATCCTCCTAGTCCCCGTTTTAGATGAGTGAGTGTATTAAATTACATCTCGCCTTCATAGCATTAGAACCATGAATCAAGTAGTTATAACTGGAGTCGGTGTTGTTTCCTCTATTGGAAATGGTATCGAAGAATTTTGGAATTCCCTGAAAGATGGCAAATCCGGAATTACCGCAGTAACTCGCTTCGAGGCTGGAGATATTGCGAGTCAGGTTGCCTCAGAGGTAACCGAATTCAATCCGGAAGATTTTATGGATCCCAAGGAGGTACGAAGAAATGATCGTTACACTCACTTGGCACTTGCTGCTTCTAGGCATGCTCTTGCCGACGCTAACTTATCTAGAGATACTCTAGTTCCTGAGAGAACTGGGGTGCTAGTTGGTTCTGGGATCGGAGGGATGGAAACAATTGAGAAGCAAATGACTACCCTTATTGAAAGAGGGCCACGTCGAGTGTCTCCATTTATGATTCCTTCCTTAATTGCAAATATTGCTGGTGGAGTAATTGCGATTGATCTAGGTGCACAAGGTCCTAATTTTTCAGTAGTAAGTGCATGTGCTTCAGGTTCACACGCAATTGGTGAAGCATTTCACATGATGCAGCGTGGATTGGCAGATGTTATTTTCGCTGGGGGAAGTGAAGCTGCAGTTACCCGTATTGGATTTGCCGGATTTTCATCAATGAAGGCAATGAGTACGAAGTTTAATCATGAACCTTCCCGTGCATCCCGTCCATTCGATGCAGATCGTGATGGTTTTGTCATGGGAGAGGGGGCAGGCGTTTTAGTCCTGGAAACAAAAGAGCACGCAGAAAAGCGAGGTGCTCGTATCTATGCTGAGATAGTCGGATATTCTGCAACCTGTGATGCATTTCATGTTACTACCCCAGATACAGAAAGTAAGGCTTTGACCAAGTGCATGAACCAAGCATTAGAGGAAGCAAAGATTCCTAAAGAGCATGTTGCTTATGTTAATGCCCACGGTACATCCACACCCTACAACGATCGTTCTGAAACCGTTGCCCTTAAAAATGTATATGGTGATTATGCTAAGAATGGATTATGCGTGAGTTCTACAAAATCTATGACGGGACATTTACTGGGAGCAGCAGGTGCAATTGAAGCAGCAGCCGTTTGTAAAGCTATTGAAGATAATGTCGTTCCGCCCACGATTAACTTGGATACCCCTGACCCTGATTGCGATCTAGATTATATCCCTAATGAAGCAAGAGATCTTGAGGTGAATGTGGCCATGAGCAATAACTCTGGTTTCGGGGGGCACAACGCCTCCATTGTTTTTAAAAGTGTTTAAACCTTTTTGCTGG
>Ga0209631_10007151_pt1 | contig 11283 bp, 8 predicted proteins | sample COG_08_FD_184752 | JGI IMG/M metagenome (GOLD analysis project Ga0209631, IMG submission 184752) | Pelagic Microbial community sample from North Sea - COGITO 998_met_08 (SPAdes) (version 2) | ecosystem: Environmental > Aquatic > Marine > Neritic zone/Coastal water | place: Helgoland, sampling... | reverse complement strand
CTTCCATCCACCCCTGTGCAGTCACTCGCACGGAACGGAACCACTACAGCAAGGCGTTCACCACCGGTAAGCTCGCGCTCGTGGACCTGGCGGGCGCGGAGCGCGCGTCGGAGACCAACAACCGCGGGCACCAGCTTCGCGACGGCGCCAACATCAACCGATCGCTCCTCTCCCTCGCCAACTGCATCAACGCGCTTGGTAAGCGAAAGAAGAAAGGGTTCGTATTCGTCCCTTTTCGCGACTCCAAGCTCACGCGGATCCTCAAAGACGGTCTGTGCGGCAACTCGCGGACAGTCATGGTGGCGACGGTGTCCGGCAGCTCGCACCAGTACGAACACACCGTGAACACCTTGAAGTACGCGGACCGCGCCAAGGAGATCAAGACGCACGTCCACGCCAACGTGGGCACGGTTGAGACTCACATCGCGGAGTATCAGCGGATGATCGACGCTTTGCAGGAGGAACGGCGGGAGCTTCGCGCGGAGGTGGAGAGGCTCAAGGGCGACGGCGGCGGTGGCTCAGGGGGTAACGGTCCGAGCAGGGGGTTCAAGGACGCCGTCAACGGCGGGCAACGGCGGGACTCTGGCGGCGCGAACAATTCGAATCCGCAGGGCTTGACGGTTGAGGAGGTTGAAAAGTTTGCGCAGGAGCTCGCGGAGGCGACGGACGCGTGCGCCCGCGCGCAACGCGTCCTCCTCGAGCAGCGCAGCCGCGAGGCGTCGCAGCAGGCTGCCGCGGCAGCCTCCGCGCTCGAGGCGCTCGCGCCCGCCGACGCCGCCAAAAAGCCGGAGAGGAGAAGATCCGTGGGATTTTTTGGCTTTGGCGGCGGCGGCAAGAGCGACGCGGCGGATGACGGTTCACACGAGCCCCCGCCCGTGCTGGCGAGCGACCTCGCGGTGCTTCACGCGCGCGCGTCCCTCGCGGTCGCCGCGGACCTCGACGCCGCCAAGCTCGACGCGCGCGATCGGTTGATCGAGGACCAGCGCCACGCGATCAAAGCGCTGATCTCCGCGCTTGAGCACAAGGCGAAGGTTTCCAACCCCGAGCGGCACCTCAATTTACCGCACGCGGGATGCGCGCCGTCGCAGCTCGAGCAGCGGTACCAGGCCCTCAACAGGGAGGAAGGATCTGGCGGGCACGAAGGCAAGAAGGCTACATCCGCGAGCCATCGAAGGTCCAGCCCCGGGAGCTCCAGCGGCGGATCCCCGACGGGATCCACGAGCTCCGATCGTTCCTCCCAATCCGCGGCGGCTTCCGTGTTACCCGTGGACGCCATCCGGGTCGAAGCCGAGGCACTCGCGGCTCGCGCGCGCGCCGCCGAGTCCCACCACTCCACCCCCGACGGCAAGAGCGGCGGCTCATCGAAGTCATCCGGCGGCGGCGGGCATTCGCGCCGGTCCTCTTTCGGCGCCTTCGAGTTGGAGTACTCACCAGAGGTACTCGAGGTTGACTCGTTCATACACGGGAACGGGTACGGGCTGGACGAAGCGCCCATGCGCCAGCCGGCGATGGTGCTCTCGCCGGTGGCGGAGAACGTCGCGGGGAACCGTGCGAACGTGTTCAAGGGAGGGAGCGCGAACGGGAAGGATTCGGGGAGTCACGCGGGGGATAAATCCACCGGCGGGTCCGGGTCGGAGAAGACGCGGCACGGTTCTCATTCGACTTCTTCGTCCAAGGAGAACCGGGGCGGCGCGGCGGCGCAGGAGAAGCGGTCGAAGAAGAAGCTGGAGGAGGCGCACGCCATCTACGGCCAGAACGGGCAGCAGAAGCGACGGGGCGGGGCAATCTCCGAGAGGCTGAAGAGGTTCGCCGCGCGAAAGGCCAAGAGCGGCTCGCCGGTTTGAGCCACAAACGACGATTATTACATAGGGGAAACCACAGCGGGACGGCGCGATGAGGCTCCGAAAAGGGGGAGTCCGCGTGTCGTGTTTATCAATGCGTACATAAAGAGTTGATATGAAGACGACTCGTGTCCGGATTACAACTTTCGAACGGTCGCCGCGCGGCGAAAAACAAGGCTTTTTAAAGACAAAACGCGAGAAGCCCTCGTCGGGTTCTCGCACCACCAACTCGTGTCCACACACTCTGTGTGGACTCAGTACAGGCGCTCGAGCACGTACCCGACCATATCGACCAGCGAGGTCTTCGCCTCGCCCTCGGGCAGGCCCTTGAGCGCCGCGAGCGCCTGGTCCGCCTCCTCCCGCGCCATCCGCCTTGCATCCTCGATGCCGCTCTCGTTGACAATCTCAATCGCCTCGGCGAGATCCTCGGGTTTCGCGAACCGCGTCTCGATGAGCTCCCGCAGCCGCGGGTCGCGCCCGAGCGCGAAGATGCACGGCGCGGTGAGGTTACCGCTCGCGAGATCCTGCCCCTTCGGCTTGCCCAGCTGCGCCTCGCTCTGCGTGAAATCCAGAATGTCGTCGACAATCTGAAACGCCAAGCCGAGATGTTTGCCGTACTCGTACATGTCCATCTTGACATCCTCGCTCACCTCGCTGAACACCGCCGCGGACTTGCACGACGCCGCGATTAAACTCGCCGTCTTGTTGTGGCTCTTCTCCAGGTAACCCTCCAGCGTGACGTCGCAGTTGAACAGCGCCCCAGCTTGCGAGATTTCACCGTCGGCGAAGTCCGCGATGACTTGCGAGATGAGCTTGATCACCTCCAGGTTGTCGAGGTTCGCGAGGTACCAGGACGACTGCGCGAAGAGGAAGTCACCCGCGAGGATGGCGACGCGGGTGCCGTAGAGCGTGTGGATGGTCTCCGCGCCTCGTCGGGTGTCGCAGTCGTCGAGGACGTCGTCGTGGACCAGCGAAGCGGTGTGGATCATCTCGGTGATCTCCGCGAGCCTTCGTTGGCGTTCGGTGATGTCATCCATGTCCATGAGCTGCGCGGTGGCGCGCGCGACGAGGAAGACGAGGACGGGGCGGAGGCGTTTGCCGCCCGCTCCGAAGATCTGATCCGCGGCGGCGAGTAGAAGGGGGTTCTTGCGGCCGACGATGTCGAGGATGTTGGATCGCATCTGTTCCATGTCGCTCTGCACCGGGGCGGTGATGTCGTCGATGACGTAGGAGCACACGCCGTCCTTGCACATCATGGCAGCGCTGTTGGGTTGAAGGTCAGGGGGGTGAAGGTCAGCGGGATGGACGATGATGATGACGATGTGCGTAAATCTGATGATAAATCAGCCGCTTGGGTTTATCGCTTGAAAGTTCTCCTGGGTGGACGTGTTCCGTTGGGGGGGCCGCCGGGGTTGGCGCGCGCGCGCGTGCGTCGAGACGCGCGCGAACGACGCGCGATGAAAGAAAAATGGGTCACGAGATGAACGTGAGGCGAATGTGAACACGCGCGCACCTGTTATCGAGCTCATCCTGCGACGCGAACTTGACGTGCTCGGGGTCCATGTCCATCTCGTCGATGGAGGGCCTCGACGCCTTGCCGTTCACCGCGACCGCGGCGACCACCTTGTTGCCGTTCACAGCGCCCCCGACACTGAACCCGCCGCCCACGCCACCGTTCACCCAGCGCGCGTTGCCGACGCGCGCGCCCCAGCGCGCGACGCGTCCGCCCGCGGGCGCGCGCGATCCCTCGCCCGGGTTCGCCCTGGCCCTCGCCGTCATCCTCCCCTCCCCAGCGGTGGTCGACGCCACCGCCCACGCGCGCGGCGCCGTCGCCGTCATCATGCCTGCTTTACTCCACGTCCGGTACCTCGCAACGTTCACGAAGCTCTCGAAATCACCACCGAGGTCGAACACGCGGCGTGTCGCGCCCCGAAGAGTGCGTCGCCGTCGTGGCTCGCACTAAAGCATTGCCAGTGGAAGACACCGTGGCCTCGTATGAGACGTGGACACACGGGAGCACTGGCTGGGAAGGATCTCCCGCCCTCGTTCCGCGACTCAAGAAATCCTCGAGTTAAACCTTATCCGAATGTTTATACGGAGGAATTAAACCACCGTTTTATGAGTCGTTCAGGAACAAATAAGTCAGACTGCCAGTCCGTATAAAAATCGTAAAAACTACTCATCAGAGACTCGCGAACCAGAGCTCCTTTCTCCCATCTCACGATCACCCAACCCCAACCCGGCTTTCGCAGCTCGAAGCAAGACCCCACCCACTGGAGACAAATCAGGGTTTTCCAAGATGGATGATCTCTCGACCTCAGCCCTCTCTCTCCGCCTTCCCCGCCACGTAACCCCCCACGTCGTCACCCTCGCACCCACCCGGTCAATCACAACACCAAACTCACCGCGGCCCGCGCCTCTTGTAGAGCACCTTGTCGATGACGCCGTAGTCCATGGCTTGCTCGGCGGTGAGGTGAAAATCACGGCGAATGTCGTCGTTCACCTTGTCCTCCGGCTGGCCCGTCGCCCTGCTGACCATCTTGTTGATCTTGGCGCGAATCTTGAGCAGCTCCCTGCCCTCGTTCCGGATGTCCGACGCGGACCCGCGCGCGACGCCCGCGGGGTGGTGCAGCATGATGCAGGTGTTCGGCAGCGCCGCTCGCTTACCCTTGGCGCCGCTCGCGAGGAGCATCCCTCCCATGGCTCTGGCGCTGCCAAAGCCGACGCATCCGACGTCGGATTTTATGTGTCCCATGGTGTCGAGGATGGCCATGGTCGGCACGATGTCTCCTCCCTCGGTGTTGATGTACAGGTAGATGTCCTTACCGCCCTTGTCGACGGAGTCGAGGTAGAGCATGGTCGCGACGAGCTGGTTACCGAGCTCCTCGTCGATCTGCTGGCCGACCCAGACGATGCGTTCGCGGTAGAGGCAGTTCCAGATGTCGACCCACTGCCAGGAGTTCTCGTTCGGGGTCTTGTAAGGGACGCGCGGGACTCCGATGGGCATCATGGTAGCGACGGATCGGCTGCCTTTGCCGGACCCGGTGGCCATGGCGAGTGAGGCGGTGACCTTATCGCCGAGGGTGGCGACACGGTCGCGCGCCATCGCCAGCGGGTTAGCCTTGAGGCCGCTGTAGGACGCCATGGAGTAGGCCTTGGGGGCGGTGGGTCCGCGCGCGGTCGATCGCGCGCGGACGCCCACGGTCAGAGGCGCGGCGCCCATCACGGTACCCGCCATCGTTGTTGTGTTAACCCTACTGCGCAGACTCTCTTCGCCCAGATGCAGAATCCAGCTACGCCGGCTGAACCCGGTGAAGCGCGAGCGGCTGTCCTCGGACGGAAGCGGCTGTCTCGGAGGAAGCGAACGAAAGGCTCTGAAGGAGCTCTGACGTCCGGCGGTGCGCTGACTGAGCGCCCGTGACCACAGTGGCCGGAAGAGCGTGGGCGCCGATCTATTATTTCAACCCCTGCGCTGTGTCAAGATCTTGCGGGTAGACCTTGGTTTCTTGAGTTATTTTCGCCAGTCATCAACTCGCGATTTTCCATCGAGGCGTCTGTTTTGTCGTTGTTGTTGCCCAGCTCTGAAGAGGCGCTGCTCACAGCTGCGGCGGAGTTGCGCCCGCGCGTGGGGTCTCGGTCGAGATGGGGAACGCGATGACCGCCATGAAGAAGGCGTTCGACGACATGTTCGGCAACAAGGAGATGAGGGTGAGTGCCCCGAACGCCGCGCGCCGCCCTTCGCGGCGCCCCATTTCCTCTCGAGCAACCCCACTCTCGTTCGTGCGTGCCCTCATCTCTCTCCGCCCCTTTCTGACCTCCCCGACGCTCGCTCTTCCTCGCGTAACAGGTTGTCATGCTTGGGCTGGACGCCGCGGGAAAGACGACGATCCTCTACAAGCTTCACATAGGGGAGGTGCTCAGCACGGTGCCCACGCTGGGTGAGTGGATCCGCGGCGACCCGCGCGAGATCTCCCCCCCCCCGCCGTCCCCTCGGAGAAAAGAAATTGAAAAATGAAATCGTCGACTCCCGGACCCCGCCCCGCGCTGACCCCCCGCCCTTCCCCTCCGTCCCTCTTACCCATCCCCAGGTTTCAACGTGGAGAAGGTGCAGTATAAGAACGTGGTGTTCACGGTGTGGGACGTGGGCGGGCAGGAGAAGCTCCGCCCGCTGTGGCGCCACTACTTCAACAACACCGACGCGCTCATCTTTGTCGTCGACTCGCTCGATCGCGAACGCATCCAGCGCGCCAAGGATGAGTTCAACAGCATCATCAACGATCCGTTCATGAAAAACAGCGCCATCTTGGTGTTTGCGAACAAGCAGGACATGAAAGGCGCGCTGACCGCGGCGGAGATTGCGGAGGGGCTCGGTTTGTCGGACCTGCGGGGGCGGCGGTGGCACTGCCAGAGCGCGGTTGCGACGCAAGGGTTGGGGCTTTACGAGGGATTGGACTGGCTCAGCGGCACGCTCAAGACGATGCAGTCGCGCGGAGTGAAGACGAGCGTGGGGACGAGCGGCGCGAAGGGGACCAACTTCTCGGCGGCTGGGGTCAAGAAGTCCATCATGTCCTTCTTCTGACCACGACTTCTACGGTGTAATTGGTAATTGTGATTTCGAGGGAAAGCGTTCTCTTCGTTAAGTGTTAGCGCTACTCGTCGCGACGTCGCCTCCACCCGTCGTCGTTTCGCTCAGAACCCCACGCCAGTCAGTTCTCACACCAGTCCTCACACCCAACTCCCGATCTCCACGCACATCATAAACGTACATCAGTCGCATCACGTACGGTTAAACAGTGACGCCGACGTCCCCGGGTGCGGGCAGCGCGAGCAGGCCGAAATCCCCGACGCCGTTAGAATCCCCAACGCCCGCCCGGGTTTTCCAAGCCTTCGCCGGCGGGAGCCACACCCCCGCGCGTTTCCTGCAGACGGTACACCCGCGCCACCCTTGCCTGCACTTCGAGCAGCCGAGTTGCACCCCGGGCGGGAGCGCGGCGGCGAGCTCCGTCGGACTCGCGTCGTCGCCCACGTCGATTGGTAACAGGCATTGCTCGAGCGCCTCCGCGGCGGTGGACGGCGGCTTCCTCTTTGCCGACGTGTTCGTGTTGACGACGGCGAGGGCGTTGGATGGCTTGTTCTTCTTCTGTTTGTTCCTCGCGGGTGGCTTGTTCGCGGCGGCGAGCGCGGATTGCGGCACGAGCGTTCGCGGGCCCGGGTTTTTGGCACCTCGCTTGGCTCGCTTCAACGCCGGCGCCGTCGGTTCGTTTTCCTTATCCTCCATCTCAGCCGCCGGGTACGTCATCGTCGTCGTCGCGCCAAAGTCGTAGGGGTCATCATCTGCGGACTCGACGATCATGACGGCGGTTTCAAAGACGCCGGCGCGTTCCCTGCACGTCGCGCATCCGTACCGGCCGTACCTGCACTTGGAGCACCCGAGCGGAACGCCTCGCTCGTCGACGGCGGCGACGGCGAACGCTGGCGCCTGGCGGCCCCGCTTCTTTCCGCTGGACCCTGGTGTCGACTTGGAAGACTTTCCAGAAGACCCGCCGGTGGATCCGGAGACGTCCAGAGCCTTCTTGGCGTTCAACACCGACTTGACCGATTTGTGCGTGGACCCGTTGGTGACGTCGCCGAGAGCCTTGCGCTTGGAAGGCGCCGTGACCTTGGTACCGTGCTTGCTCTTGCTCTTGCTCTTGCTCTTGCCGGCGCCGTTCTTGCCGTCCGAGGATGTCGACCGTCCGTCCGCGAGCCACCTGGCGCACTCGTCGAGGGACATGTCCTCCTCGTCCCCGTCGTCGTAGCGGACGAACGCGCAGGGCACGTGCGGCGCCCATACCTCCATACGCCGCGCGCGTGTCTCGACGACGGTGCCCCAGACGTACTCGCCGTCGGGAGGCGGGGGTGCGCCCTTCTTGCGGCGGCCGCGTGGTTTGGGAAGGCGGAACCACTTCTTGACGCGAGCGCCGACCCACCGGTCCGCGACGGCTTCAGCCTCTCGCTGAGCCTCTCGCTCATCCTCATCCACATCCACATCCTCCTCTTCATCCTCCTTCTCTTCCTCATCTTCCTCTTCTTCATCCGAAGCCTCAGCCTCGTCCTCGGTCTCGGCGATGTCCTCTGTCGGTTCGAGGACCGCGCTGGTGTCCATCGCGGAGCTCCGCGAGGTGTCCAGCTCCTCGGGCTCGGGGAGGTCAAACTCGTACGGGTCCGCCTTCTTCGTCACCGGTCTCGTCACCCCGCTCGGCACCCTTCGGCACCCCACGGCACCCATCTCGGCACCCTCCCTCTCCTCGTCGTCGTCTTCGTCGAGAACGTCCATCTCGTCGAGCTCGGGCGCGGGCTGGGTGGGCATGATGGGCTGCGTGGGCGCCTCCTCGTCCCAGTCGCTGTCGCCGTCGTCCTCGACGGCGGGCGCCGCCTGGGTGGGCATGATGGCCTCCGGCTCGGTCGTCACCGGGCGCGTAGTCGTCACCGGGCGCGTAGTCGCGTTCTTCACGGGGACCGGCTGAGCGTTCGCGGCGGCTTTCGCAGCCTGCTGCTTAGCCTCCCACTCCGCCTCCAACTTACGCCCGTACTCCTTATCCATGAGTAAGTAAGACGCTTTCCACTTCCGCTCGGGTTCGGGCGCCGCCGCCTCTTTCTGCACCGCGCTCGCGTCGATCACCAGCCCGTGGTCCGCCCTGAACGCGCAGAGCTCCTCCTCAGCCTCTTCCGGGGACCAACGCATGGACGCGTCGACCCACGGCGCGGCGTCTCTGACGAGTTCGTACAAATCGTCGCATCCCTCGTCGACTTTACCGTCGCACTGAAACTTGCGGAGGAGTTCGTTGACCTTGTTGTCCTGTCCGGACGTCGCGTTGGCCTTCTTCTCGAGCTTTAAATCCGCGATGGCCTCCTCCAGCTGGCAGTCGATGATGCACTCCACCTTCAGGCACATCGACGCCGCCCACACCAGGTACGCCCACATGTCAGCCTGGTAATCGTATATCGGCCCGCGCGTGTCGGGCGCGATGTATCCGGCGGTTCCCGGGCCGTGGAGGGTCATCCGACGCTTACCTTCCTCCGGCATCTTGACCGCGGTGCCCCAGTCAGTGAACGCGATGGCAACCTTGACCACCTCGCCGGCGCGGCCCCGGTGCGCGGATCTGACCAACAAATTCTTAGCTTTGAGATCCCTCCAGACGATGCGGGCATCTTTCAACTGCTCCAGGCCCTTCGCCACCTGCAGCATGATGTCCAGCTTGACCTCCGGGGAGAGTGGAACTCCCTCGCGCTCCATGAAGTCCTCGAGGTTGCCGTGCGGGCAGAGCTCGGTGATGACCGCGAACATGGCGTCGGCGCCGTTGCCGACGTTGCCCTTGAGCGCGGGGTCATACTTGAGCTCCTGGAGGGTGCAGCTGGTGTACCCGTGCACCTTCGCGGCGATGGACGGGAGGCCTGTGTTTGGGTTCGGATACGGGTGGGTGGATGGGGCGTTCAGATATCTCCGCTTGGGTTGTGATGAACGGGTCTTCTTCGGGAAATGAAGTCTAAATCTCGGGCGGGGGGAACTGGGTCGCGGGGACGCGGTTTGGGGCGCACCTTCGACGGTGGCGATCTCCTCGACGACGGTGTTCATCCGCCTGCTATCGATGACCCTCGCGCACATCAGCTCGCCTGTGGATACACGAAACGGGGGGAAACGCGCGGGTCAGTGCGGGTCCGCGACGGTCGCGCCGGGCGGGGGGAAAAAAGCCACGACTCGGATACGGAAATCGAGGGGTCGGCATCATGGGGACGTGAACGCACCGTTCCACGTGCATCGGTAGGCGGTGCAGAACCCGCCCTCGCCCATCCTCTCCTCGAAGTGGACGTCGATCTCATCGGGGTTGATGTAGTCGAGGTCCGGGCGCTTCTCCCCGATCTCCTCTATGGTCTTGTCGCGCCACCACAAGTCCATCGCGGATTGTTATTATTCCCCGGCCGCTCGGCTCGATCGCAACGTCGCGCGTGTGCACTCTCTGACGCGCGTGTGAACGACGACGCTCCGGCTCTATCGGAGGTCCCGTGTGGGGGATACCTCGGTCAGAAAGCCCGTGACTGGCTCGTCGCCTCCTAGCGCACGAGTTGTGGCGCGGGTGCCGGCGAAGCCGACTTCTCAGAGCCAGAGCTGTCGTGACTTACGATTTCAACGGCCCAACAGTACCCCCCCAAATAAGCCTATGGACATTTGGTCACGGTAATTATATTTCTCCAAATAGAACACGACGCACCACCTATGTGAAACCCCACACAATAATTGGTAATAATTGGTATTAAATCACGCCGCGGTCTTCTCCCCGACCGGGAGCCTGGACAGCGCCTGGATCTGCGCGAACGTCGCAACCTGCGAGAACCCATCCGGCCACGAGATCTGCACCGCGTAGTTACCCACCACCGAAGCCTCCACGGGGACGAAATCGTCGGGCACCGGAGTCGTCCCGTCCATGAGGAAATCCGCTTTTTTCGCCTCCCCATCCGCGACGGCGCTCTTGTCGCTCCGCCGCACGTCGCATCCCCGCACGTAGAACGGCATCCCGCCCTCGTCCGCGAGCTGCACTCGCAGCGCCCCCGCCACCCCCGCGACGTTCTCCTCGTCGATCGCGAGCGAACCCTTCGGCCCAGCCTTCAGCTTGGCAACCTCCTGAACAACCTTGGCGGCCACGGCGCCGTAGACGTCGGCGACTGCGCCCGCGGGGTCCACCAACACCAGCGGCCGCCCGGTATCGCCGCACGCGGACAGCTCCGAGACGATGGGCATCTGGAACAGGTTCGGGACGCCGTAGTCGTCGCATATCCGCTGCCCGCTGCCCTCGCCGAACGGCTTGTACCTGAATTAAAAAAAACACAAAACCGTCACTCTAATTGCCCGTGCAAGTACAGAAATAAAGGGAATAAACGCACCGTTTACCGTCGTCGCCGTCAAAGTAGCTCATGTTCTCGACGACCGCGACGCACGGAACCTGCAGCTTGCTGAACATCCGCACGCCCTTCTCCACGTCGATGAACGCGAGCTTCTGCGGCGTGGTGACGACGACCGCGGCGGTGATTGGCAGCACCTGGCAGATCGTGAGCTGCACGTCCCCGGTGCCGGGGGGCATGTCGATGATCAGGTAATCCAACTCCCCCCAGTTCGTCGTGGTCAGCATCTGGTTGATCAACCCGCTGACCATCGGTCCGCGCATGATGGCGGACCCTTGGCCGGCGAACCCGAATGAGACAATGCCGACGCCCTCGTACTCCGTAGGCGTGATGCTTCCAGTTTCCTGTAAACAAAAGTCTAATTGTCAGTCACATTGCCCGTACAAAGATAAAAATAAACTCACTTTGTCCATCTGCAGCACCGCGGATTCCGGGGAGGTCATGGTGGGCAGCGACGGGCCGAAGACGTCTGCGTCGAAGATGCCAACCTTCGCGCCCATCATCC
>Ga0209631_10007149_pt1 | contig 11284 bp, 15 predicted proteins | sample COG_08_FD_184752 | JGI IMG/M metagenome (GOLD analysis project Ga0209631, IMG submission 184752) | Pelagic Microbial community sample from North Sea - COGITO 998_met_08 (SPAdes) (version 2) | ecosystem: Environmental > Aquatic > Marine > Neritic zone/Coastal water | place: Helgoland, sampling... | reverse complement strand
TCTTTTTTCCTATCAGGAATATAAATTTCATAATTTAAACCTAACTCAGAAAAATAATTTCCCAATAAGGCTGTAGAGGTAGCTCCATCAACATCATAATCACCAAATATACCTATCTTTTCATTATTAATAATTGATTCAACAGTTCTAGCTGAGGACTTTTCCATATCCATTAAAATATTTGGATTAGGTAGAAAATTTTTAATTGACGGATTGAGAAAAGAATTTATATCCTCTTTTTTAATTTCTCTTATCGACAAAAGTTTCGATGTTATTTCATCTAGTGAAAAGTTCTCTTTTATAAAGGTAATATCTTTTTGATTGTATTTTTTTAATATCCAATTTTTTCCACTTATTGAAAATACATTCATTTATTATAAATATTTGTAACTGACTTAATTATTTTTTGACTTTTGTGTAAGACAAATGAATTAACTTCAAATTCATTGCCAAGATCCTTTACTCCTTTAGCAAGATCACCAGAAGTTACTCCAGTGGCACAAAAAATCACGTCACCATTTACCATATCGTTAATATTATATTTTCTTTTGTAATCAGTAATTCCAAGTCTTTTTGCTCTAACTTTTTCCTCTTCATTTAAAACTAATCTTCCTTGTATTTGACCGCCATAACATGATAAGGCTGCAGCAACTACTACTCCTTCAGGAGCACCTCCAGTGCTGTAATAAATGTCATTTTTGGGATTATCACCAATTACAGACAGAGCTCCTGCTATATCACCATCAGTTATATAATTAATTTTTACATTCATTTTATTTAATGTATCCACAATATGATCGTGTCTTGGTCTTTTAAGTACACATGCATTTAATGCTGATATTTCTTTATTTTTTGCTTCAGCTAAAATTCTAATATTTTTTTCAACACCATAATCTAGATCCATCAAATTTTTCGGGAGATTTGCTCCAATTACAATTTTTTCCATATAAGTGTCTGGAGCAGATAATAAACCTCCTTTCTCTGAGATTGCCAAAACAGAGAATGCATTAGGTTCGCCATTAGCTGTAAATTTAGTGCCTTCAAGCGGGTCTACAGCAATATCAAATTTTGGACCATTTAGAGTACCCAATTTTTCACCTATATAAAGCATTGGTGCCTCATCCATCTCCCCCTCACCTATAACAACAGTTCCTTCCATGTTTATTCTATTTAATTCTTTACGCATTGGATCTACAGCACCTTTGTCAGCCGCAATTTTATCTTTTTTTCCTATAAATTTAGATGCACCTATTGCTGCTTTTTCTGTTACATTAATAAATAAATTTAAAAATTTTTTATCAATAGACATTAATTGTCATCAATTCTTATTAATTTAGATTTATATTTTATAAAATTCTTTTTTGAAACTTCTCTTAAAACTTTTTTAAGAAATTTATCTTTAGATTTATGAGTAATAATTACAATTGAGGAAGATTTTTTATTTTTATCAGGCGTTTGCACTAATCTTTTAATAGATACTTTATTATTAGTAAAAATTTTAGTTATATTTGATAAAACCCCGAATTTATCAATAACTTCAAATCGCAGATAAGCTGAAAAAAATCTTTCATCTATATTTTCAAAAGTAAGTTTTTTTCTCTCTTTACTAGATAAAGAAAAAGGAAATTTTATATTACCTCTTAAAATTGATGAAATATCAGAAACTAAAGCCGATGTTGTTGCTGCAGCTCCGGCACCTTCACCTTGTATAATACTTTGTCCAACAGGTTTGCCATCTATTATAACTGCATTTAAAACACCGTCTATGCTTGCTACATATGAGTCTTTTTTTATTAATGTTGGGTGAACTCTTTGATATATTTTGTTATTATGAAATTCTGCAAATCCTAATAATTTTATTTTATAACCTAACTTATTTGCGTTATCGATATCAATTTTATCGATATTTCTTATTCCTTCAACATAAATATTATTATTTAAAAAAGAATTAAAGCAAAGTGAAGAAAGTATTTTTAATTTTGAAGAAACATCATCTCCATTCAAATCAGCGATAGGATTTGCCTCTGCATAACCTAATTTTTTAGCTGTAAATAAAACTTCGTCAAAAGATTTATTTTGTTTATCCATTGTTGAAAGAATGAAATTTGATGTCCCATTAAAGATACCGTATATTTTTGAAATTTTATTTGCTATTAAACTTTCTTTTAAGGATCTAATTATTGGAACACCACCACATACCGAAGCTTCAAATTCAAGATTTACTTTATTTTTTTCAGCAATTTTTGCTAGTTGATCACCATATTTTGCTATGAGAGCTTTATTCGCAGTTACTACATGTTTTTTATTCTTTAGTGCATTAAATACTAATTTTTTAGCCGGCCCTTCAGCTCCTCCTATTAATTCCACAATTAAATCAATATCTTTAATTTTAGTTGCTTCAAGGTAATTTTTAAGCCACTGATTTTTTTCAATTTTAATATTACGTTTTTTTTTTTTATTTTTGGCAGAAACATATTTAACTACTGGTAAACAGTTATTTTTCTCTGTTAAAATCTTTTTGTTTTCGTTAAGGAATTTAAAAAGATAACATCCAATATTACCAAGACCAATTATTGCAATATTTAATTTTCTCATATTTAATTTATTGGCGTAAAGTTATGTCTGGAAAATTTTTATTTTTTTCCTTATCAAGTAAATATTTTGATATTTCATCAATACTACATTTTTTTAAAATTGTACAAACGTCAAATATTTTATCTTGTTTTTTATTGTCATTTTTATTTATAGTTTTAACTTTTTTGACTTTGTTTGTTTTTAAATTTTTAGTCTTATTTTTTTGATTATCATCATTCTTTGTTATTTTTTTTGCAACTTTATCGTTATTTTTTTTATTTTTAATATTTTGTCTTATTTGAGACAGTTCTTTATCTGATAAAGTTTTTAATTTTTTATTTTGATTATTTTTAGAAAATATTTTCACAACTCTCTCACCTTTTTTATCTTGACTTAAGTTAAGTTCGATTAGGTCTATTTCTCTTTCTACTTTTTTATTAATAATTTTTACTTCTAAAGACAAATTTTCTTCAAAATATTGTTTTGCTTCAGCTTTGTTTATACAAATGTGATCACCGCAAATTAATACTGTTTTCGGTTTATTACAGCTAATTAATAGAATGGATGTGATAAATAAAAGTATTAATTTCATTTTAATCCTAAATTTTCAGGAAAACCATAAAGAATATTCATATTTTGAATAGCTTGGCCAGAAGCACCTTTGACAAGATTATCAATAGCAGAAAAAATAATTATTTTATTTTTAATTCTTGTTTCACAAATTGATAATTCACAATTATTTGTGTTTAAAACGTTTCCAGAACCTAGTGGTGAGTTTAATTTTAATATTTTAATAAATTTTGACTTATTATAATATTTTTTTAATGCATCTCTTGCAGTCTTAACATGAGTTCCTTTTTTTATATGCACATAAATAGCTGTTAATATTCCTCTAAAAGTTGGAATTAAATGAGGGTTAAAAGTATAATTAATTTTTTTTCCTGTAAATTTATATAACTGCTCATCTATTTCACAAACGTGCCTATGATTATTAGGGTTGTAGGCAAAAGTAGATTTATACAAATTTTTATGAGTAAATTTTTTTTCTAAATTCTTGCCGGCTCCAGAATAACCAGATTTTGAGTCGATTGTTATATTTTTTATATTAATTAATTTTTTTTTAATTAAGGGTATTAAAGGTATTTGTATTGATGTTGGGTAACATCCGGGATTTGAAATAATTCTGTATTGACTAATATTTTTATTGCTTAATTCTGGAATTGAATAAAGTGATTTTTTTATCAAATTTACAGCCTTATGTTTGATTTTGTAATTTTTTTCATAAATTCTTTTATTTGAAATTCTGAAATCAGCAGACAAATCGATGAATTTTAAGTTGTCGTTTATAAAAAAAAGTTTTTTTATTAATTTTTGCGCCTCACCGTTTGGTGTTGATAAAAAAACTAGGTCTATTTCTTTCCATTTAATACTTTTTAAAGAAGTAATTTTTGGTAAATTTTTTTTAATTCTACTATCAAAAAAATTAATTTTTTTTCCTATATTTTTTGTTGCGCATAAATTTATAATATTAACTTTTGGATGCTTCGATAACATCAATACAAGATCTAAACCCGTATATCCTGTAGCACCTACTACAGCTATATTTATTTTCTTATGACTAGACATATAGTCTTATAACACCGTCCTTATTAATAGTTAAATCTAAATGATTACCTTTTAGAAAATTGGAAGCTTCTTCTTGCTTTCCTATGACCGTATTTTTTACGTTCAACCACTCTTGAGTCCCTGGTGGTAAGTTTATCTTTTTTTAAATTCTTTTTTAAACTTTCGTCGTAAGATATGAGAGCTTTAGATATACCTAAAATAATCGCTCCGGCTTGACCTGATAAACCGCCACCTTTAACAGAACATTTTACATCATAATTTGATGCTACTTCTGACACTTCTAATGGCCTAGTAACAATAATTTGATGTATAGGTCTTTTAAAATATTCATTCATTTTCAAACCATTTACGTGGATAATTCCAGAACCTTTTTTAAGCCAAACTCTAGCAATAGATCTTTTTCTTCTACCCGTAGCATACTTGCTTTCTTTAAAATCGAGCTTAATTTTTTTTGTTTTTAGTGCTGTTTGACTCTGTTCGTTCATTATTTAATGATATTAAGTTTATTTAGTTTTTCAAAATCTATAATTTTAGGTTTTTGTAATTCATGAGGATGTTTTTCTCCAATATAAATTTTAAGTTTAGTTATTTGTTTTTTAGCAAGCGGACCTCCTGGTAACATTCTTTTAACAGCCAACTTTAATATATCAGCAGTTTTATTTTTTTTTGTTAAATTTAAAGGTGTCGTTTCCTTAATTCCTCCAGGGTGCCCAGTATGTTTATAATATTTTTTATTTTCAAATTTTTTCCCAGTAAACTTTATTTGGTCAATATTTGTTACGACTACAAAGTCTCCATTATCTAAATGCGGATTATAAGTTGGTTTGTTTTTTCCTCTAAGTACTTTAGAAATAAAGGCAGCTAATCTACCAACGGCAGCGTTTTTGGCGTTGATAATATACCAGTCTTTTTTAATTTCTTTCTTTTTTATAAACGGGGTCATAATAATGGGCGATAGATACAGAGATTACTAAAAAAAGTCAATTTAATTTGCATTAAAATAGTAAAGATTTATAGCACTAAATATTAATAAGACACCCATAATTTGGTGAGCAGAAGCTAAATAAATATTTAAACCACTAATTAAGGTCAGTATGCCTATAATTATTTGTGAAATCAAAACAATGTTTAATAATTTAATTGGCTTAAATAAATTTTTATTTTTTTTTATAAAAATTATTAAAGTTAAAATAAATACATAAAGAAAAATTAAATACGCTAAAATTCGATGATAAAATTGAACTAGTGAATGAATATCAAATTTAACTATATCAGAGTAATTTTTAATTTGTATGTCATTAGGAAAAAATGAACTCCCCATTAAAGGCCAAGTTTGATAAACCATACCTGCATCTAAACCTGAAACAAAAGCACCAAATATTATTTGAAGAAAAATAAAAACAATTAAAAGTTGATAAGGTAAATATTTTTTTGAAAATCTAAAAAAAACTTTGTCACTTTGATTTTTAACATTTTTAATTAACCAAAATAATGATGAAATTATAATTACCCCAATGAATAAATGAAGAGAAAGTCTGTAATGGCTTACAGATATGTCATTCACTAAACCACTTTTAACCATGTACCATCCCACTATGCCTTGTAAAATTATTAAGAAGAATATTATAAAACAAATTATTAAATACTTTTTCTTAATTTTATTTGTAAGGTAAAAATATATTAGAGGAATCAAAAAGAACAAACCTATTAATCTTGCCAAAAACCTATGGAAATATTCCCAATAGAATATAATTTTAAATTCATCTAAACTCATATTGAAATTTAATATTTTATATTGGGGTATAGACTTGTATTTTTCAAAATAATCATTCCAAGTTGATATATCTAGCGGTGGTAAAATTCCCTTAAATAATTCCCATTCAATAATAGAGAGGCCAGAATTTGTTAGTCTTGTAAGACCGCCAATAATAATTATGAAAAAGACTAATATTAAAGTTATTGCTAACCAATAAAAGAATAATAAATCTATTTTTGCTCCTTTTATATTCATAAATATATTATATAATTATCTCACAATTCATAAATTATTAAATTGTCGCTATGATAAACAAAAAAATTTTAGAGGTAAGAAGAAAATTAGATAAACTTGATAATAAATTATTACACTTGATCAAAAAGAGAAGTGATTTAGTTGATATAGTATTAAAAAATAAAAAGTATAAAAAAGATATAGTAGACAATAAAAGAATCAAACAAATATTAAAAAATATTTCTATAAAGTCAAAAAAAAGAAAAATAGATCAAATAATTACAAAAAAAATATGGAAATCTATGATCAGGGCCTTCATAGATTATGAATTTAGAAATTTTAAAAAAAAATAACTATTTACTGTGAGGAGGAAGTTTTTTTTCAATAAAAAACTCATGTTTTCTTGTATTTGGATTATATTTTTTAAGCTTTAATTTATCTTTGACCTTTTCGCCTTTGGTTGGTTTTTTCGCGTAATAGATAAATTTGCTATCAGGATTGCTTTCAGGAACCATTCGAACTTTAAGATGAGTTTTTTTTGCCATTATTTTTAATTTTGTTAATCTTAATCAATAAATTCTTACTTTTTAATTTAAGTTTATTCTTTAAATATTTTGTTTTTAAACTAACATTATTGTTTACGTCAAGCTTATTTGTGTTAAATTTAAAGATATTTTTTACACCTGATATTGTCATACCTTCACTTTTTAATAAATATTTAATTATTTTTAACTTCTCCACTTGTTCTTGTGAATAATATCTTTGATTGTTTATTTTTTTTGGCTTTATCTCATTAAATTCTTTTTCCCAATATCTTAGAGTATGATTTTGTGGTTTTTTTGTCTTCGGGTCAATTAAATTTAAGATTTTTGAAACATTAGTTATTTTGACATACTTAGTCATTAAGATATGAATTTAGATTTTTAGATGATTTAAATACAATAACATTTCTTGGTAAAATTAAGAATTTTTTCATTGTTTTTGGGTTTCTGCCTATTCTCCCCTTTTTTTTAACAATTTTAAAAGAGCCTATATTTTTTAAAATTAAATTATTATTTTTTATATTTTTTTTTAAACAGTCTATTAATTCATCAATTATTTTCTTAGAAAAATTTTGGGAATAACCAGTTTCGAGGCTTAACTTTTTAAATATATCTATCCTTTTAATATTATTTTTTAACACCATTTATATGATTTAGATTTTTTTTTATTTGATCCATCAATCCACCTTTTACAATCTTGTAACATAAATCTATAGAGTAATAAAAACCTAAAGCATCCGTACCGCCATGACTTTTAACAACTGGTCCATTTAAACCAAGTAATATTGCACCATTATACTTTCTAGGGTCTAATCTATTCTTAAATTTTTTTAATGAGTAATATGAAAAAATTAATGAAAATTTTGAGATTATATTTTCCGTTAGATATTTTTTTAAATTATTAATAATAAACTTTGCAGTACCCTCTGCAGTTTTTAATGCAACATTTCCTGTAAATCCATCTGTTACTATGACATTTGAATCACCTTTCATTAAGTCGTTACCTTCTATATATCCGTTGTAAATAAAATTTTTTTCATTTGATAGATCTCTTAATCTCTTTGATGCTTTTTTTAAATTTTCTGTCCCTTTTATTTCTTCTGAACCAATATTTAGTAATGATACTTTTGGTTTATCGTGTAAGTATAAAGACTTATAAAGAGCTGAGCCTAGTTCAGCAAAGTCAACAAAGTTTTGATCGTCACATTCTATATTTGCGCCCAAATCTAAAACAACGCTCATTTCTTTTTGATTAGGCCACAAAGCTGCTAAAGCAGGTTTGCTAACATTATCCATCATTTTTAAAATCATTCTAGAAATTACAAGCAAAACACCTGTATTGCCTGCAGATAAACTGATGTCAGATTTTCCAAGCAATTGGTGATGAATACAATTCCACATGCTAGTATTTTTTGAATTTTTAATAGCAGTCAGTGGCGACTCTTCATTAGATATAATGTAATCCGAGTGAATTATATTTATAGAATTTGATTTGCATTTATATTTATTTAATTTTTCTATTATTTCATTTTTTTTACCAAAAATATTTATTATAAAATCATCTTTGTTCTCGTTCTTGTTAATAAAGATACTAACTCCTTGTATTGTTTTATCTGGTGAGTTATCTCCACCCATTGCATCTATTGCAATAGAGATTTTTTTTTTCATAAAATAAAAATTAAATATCTAGAATTTTTTTACCGTTATAGTAACCTGTCTTAAGATCAATGTGATGTGATAGTCTACTTTCACCACTTTTTTTATCATCAATAATATTAATTGAAGATAGCTTGTGATGAGATCTTCTCATTTTTTTCTTTGAATTAGAAGTTTTTCTTTTAGGAACAGCCATGTTTATATTCAAAATTAATAGTTCCTTCTAACATATTATTTAATGAAAGTTCATAGCAAAAATCAAAAAAATTAATAAAATATCTCTCAAAATCTTTGATTTTTTGTGTATTATTACTTTTTAAACTTTCGAAGTACTGGTTAATCAATTTTTTGTTAATTTTAAATTTTTTAGGAGTTTTTTCCAAGTTTATTTTCAAAAGTATATCATATAAAATTTTATTAAATTCTTTCATTTTTTTATTAACAGATACATCACCTAACCCACTTTCTCTTAAGTTATATTCAATATTATTAAACAAAAAATCATAATCATCTTGACTAAATTTTTTCCCCTTAGATTTTGACACCATCATCATTATTGAAAAATGAATAAACATAAGATATAGACGTGTCTCAAAAGTATCTGGTAATTTTATATTCTTATAAAAAAAAATATTTCTAGCTAAGCTTAGCAATATATTATAAAGGTTATTTTTATGATTTTTAAACATAATTTTTTTATTAAAATCTTAATGATTTTAATAATTATCATTCTATCAAATTGTAAATTAAATAAAACTCAAAATAATCATGGAATTATCTTTTTAAAAAATAGATATGAAAAACTTATAGTTAATAAAACAAATTCTAATGATGTAATAAATATTTTAGGTCAGCCACATACAAAATCTATTAAAAATAGTGATGATTGGATTTACATCGAAAGAGTTTTGAAAAAAGGTAGTTTTCACAAACTGGGAAAGAATGTTGTTAAGGAAAACAATGTAGTTATTTTATCTTTTAATAAATTTGGTATTTTAGAAAATAAAGTTTTTTTTGATAAAAAAAAATTAGCTAATATTAATTTTTCAAATGATAAGACCTATAATAACTTAAAAAGTAATAGTTTTGTTACAGATTTTTTACAAAGTATAAGAGCAAAAATGTATGGTAATAAGTAAATTAATATCTAATGGGCAATAACAGCTAATAAAAGTAAAGCGACTATATTAGTTATTTTAATCATTGGATTTATAGCTGGGCCGGCTGTATCTTTGTAAGGATCTCCTACCGTGTCTCCTGTAACCGCAGACTTATGTGCTTCAGAGCCTTTTCCACCAAAGTTTCCATCCTCGATATATTTTTTTGCATTATCCCAAGCACCACCTCCAGCAGTCATTGAGACGGCAACAAATAAACCAGTAATAATAACTCCGAGTAACATTGCGCCTAAAGATGATAAAGCTGCTTCCATTCCACCAATTTGTAAAATAATAAAGTAAAGAACTACTGGAGATAAAACTGGTAAGAGAGATGGTATGATCATTTCTTTAATTGCTGCTTTAGTAAGTAAATCTACTAATCTTCCGTAATCAGGTTTTCTTTTTCCCTTCATGATACCAGGTATTTTTTTAAATTGTCTTCTTACTTCAATAACAACTGCTCCACCTGCTCTACCAACTGCTTGCATACCCATGGAACCAAATAAATAAGGAAGCATTCCTCCAATCAATAATCCTGCAACTACAAATGGGTTAGACAAATCAAAAGTAACGTTCACACCTTCAAGTGCTGAACCTTTAACAGTTGAAAAATATTTAATATCTTCAGTATAAGCTGCGAACAAAACGAGCGCTCCTAAGCCAGCTGAGCCGATCGCATAACCTTTTGTTACTGCTTTTGTTGTATTGCCAACAGCGTCTAAGGCATCTGTGGTCTTTCTTACATTTTTAGGAAGTTTAGCCATTTCAGCTATTCCTCCAGCATTGTCTGTCACTGGACCATATGCATCTAAAGCCACTACCATTCCTGTTAAGGCTAACATTGCAGTAACTGCTATTGCAATGCCAAATAATCCAGCAAGTTCGTTAGTGTATAAAATTCCTGCAACAATAATTAATGCTGGTATTGCTGTAGCTTCCATTGAAATAGCCAAACCTTGAATTACATTAGTCCCATGTCCAGTAGTAGAAGATTGTGCTACTGTTTTAACAGGTCTATAGTTAGTACCAGTGTAGTATTCAGTTATCCAAATTAATAAGCCTGTAATAACAAAGCCAACAACTCCGCAAATATATAAGTCCATTCCATTAAAATCTTTATCTCTATTAGAATAATTTTCTGCTAAACCTACAACTGAATCTGTCACAGGATATAAAATAATTAATGATGTTATAGCCGTAACAATAAAACCTTTATAAAGAGCCCCCATAATATTTTTACTTTTTCCGAGTTTAACGAACCAAGTGCCAACTATTGAAGTAATGATACACGCTCCACCAATAGCTAGTGGATAGATCATTAAATTATAATCATTAGGAAAAAAAATTGAAGCTAATACCATCGTTGCGACTATAGTTACTGCATAAGTTTCAAACAGATCTGCTGCCATGCCTGCACAATCTCCAACATTGTCACCTACGTTATCAGCTATAACAGCTGGGTTACGAGGATCATCTTCTGGAATTCCCGCTTCTACTTTTCCAACTAAATCAGCGCCAACATCTGCCCCTTTAGTAAATATACCACCTCCTAGTCTAGCAAAAATTGAAATAAGTGAGGCTCCAAAACCAAGGGCAACTAATGCATTAATAATTTCTCTGTTATCAATATTTAGATTAATTAAAATAATATAATAAATAGTAATTGCAATTAATGCCAATCCAGCAACTAATAAACCTGTAATCGCCCCTGATTTAAAAGCAATTGTTAAACCCGA
>Ga0209631_10007145_pt1 | contig 11290 bp, 11 predicted proteins | sample COG_08_FD_184752 | JGI IMG/M metagenome (GOLD analysis project Ga0209631, IMG submission 184752) | Pelagic Microbial community sample from North Sea - COGITO 998_met_08 (SPAdes) (version 2) | ecosystem: Environmental > Aquatic > Marine > Neritic zone/Coastal water | place: Helgoland, sampling... | reverse complement strand
TAACATATTGAACAAAAATCCAAAAGCAGCAAACATGATTGTCCAACGTAGTAGTGTGATCCGTCCACTTAAATTGATGAATTGTTTTTTCCATTCATGTGGAATGTGATTTTCATAAACATGTTCATCATGAAGTTCTCTAATCAACATACTTAGAGAGTGGAATCTGTTACTATAGACGCTCATCAGCAAAGGAATAGCCGGAAACATTAATGCAGTAACTGTGTAATCTATATTCATACGAATCAGTTTGATTATGAAACTAGCCTTTGCTATTTACAAGTAAAATATTATGAACCAAGTAAAACTTTTCATTGATTTAGTAAGATTAAAAAAACCGATTGGTTTTATGCTTTTATTTTGGCCATGTGCTTGGGGATTAACTTTAGCTTATGACTTTTCTGCAAACTTAAACAATTATTTCTTTTACTTAATTTTATTTTTTTTAGGATCAGTATTAATGAGATCGGCTGGGTGTATTGTTAATGATATTTTAGATAAAGAATTTGATAAAAAAGTATTTAGAACAAAAAATAGACCCATAACCTCAGATCAAATTTCAATTAAGCTTGCTATTTTTTATATAATATTTTTGTGTTTCTTGGCTTTATTGGTCTTATTAAATTTTAATAACTACACAATAATTTTAGCTTTAGGTTCTATGCCTCTAGCTTTTACTTATCCTTTAATGAAAAGGTTTACTTATTGGCCTCAGTTATTTTTAGGAGTAACTTTTAACTATGGGTTAATATTAGGTTGGACAGCAGTCAAAGGTCAGATAGATATTGCGCCAATTCTTTTTTATATCGGGGCCATATTTTGGACACTGGGATATGACACTATATACGGATATCAAGATATTAAAGATGATGAAATCATAGGATTAAAATCAACCTCAATTAAATTTAAAAGTAATACAAAAAAATTTTTATTCATATGTTATACTTTTTTAATAGTCCTATTTTTAATAGGAGGATATTATATGAAATTTCATAATATTTATTATTTTTTATTCATAATTCCATTTCTTCATTTATTCTATTATCAAATAAAAATTTTTAAACCCAAAGACTCTTCAAGCTGTCTAAGAGTATTTAAGAGTAATAATTTATTAGGCCTAATAATCTTTTTAAATATTTTAATTGCTAAAAATTTATAATGAATAAAACTGAGATTTATAAAAGACTCTATAAAGATTATTCTAAAAAATATTTAGATAAAATAGTTTTATCGGCAATTTTTTCAATTCTAGTAGCTGGTAGCACTTCAGCAATCGCTTGGCTTTTAGATCCTGCTATAAAAAAGTTGTTCATTGAAAAAGATCAATCATTAATATTTTTAATACCTTTTTTAATTATTGTTGCATTTTCGACAAAAGGATTTTCTTTATATCTTGCTAAAGCAACCATGATTAGTGTTGGGGAAGAGATTAAAAAAAAACTTCAGTTTGACATGATCAAATCTTTAATAAAAACAGACACTCAAATTATAGATAAAAGACATTCAGGAAAGTTTATTGCTAACCTAACTTATGATGTTAATCATATTACCAATTTACTAAGTAATGCTATATTAACTCTATTTAAAGACACTCTTACATTAATTGGATTGTTGGCCGTAATGTTTCTTCAAAATTGGAAACTTGCCTTAGTTTCAATAATTATGATTCCATTAGCAAGTTTCTTTGCTAAAACTCTTGGCAAAAGAGTTGGTAAAGTTACAACTGAAGCTCAAGAGAATGCAGGATTTCTTACAACGTACCTTGTAGAATTGTTTAAGAATCATAAACTGATAAAGGTATTTCAAAAAGAAAATTATGAAAATGACAGAGCAAACATACATCTCACAAAATTAAAGGATAAAAATAAAAAATTAGCAACTGTCTTTGTAAGAATGTCCCCAATAATGGAATTTTTTACTGGGATTATGATAGCAATTTTAATTTTTTATTCTGGTAAATTAATGGCAAGAGGTGAGGTTAATATAAATAATTTTTTTTCCTTTCTAGCAGCTATGATGTTGGCATACCAACCTGTAAGAGCACTATCAACGCTTAATATGGTTCTAAATCAGGGTCTATCAGCTGCATCTAGAATTTTACCAATTATAGATCAAAAAAATTATATTATAGATAATATTTCAGCAAAACCTTTAGAGCTAAAAAAAGCAAATATTGAGTTTAAAAAATTGAGTTTTGCTTATGATGAAAAAGATGGAAAAGTTTTAGACAATGTTGACCTTGAATTTCAAGGTGGAAAAATGACTTCTTTAGTAGGCCATAGTGGATCGGGGAAATCTACAATTCTTAATTTAATACCAAGATTTTATGATGCTCAGTCTGGTGATATTCTTATAGACAATCAATCAATATACCAAAGTACAATAAAATCACTTAGAGACGAAATTTCATTGGTCAGTCAAGAAACAACTTTATTTGATGATACTATCAAAAATAACATAAAATATGCAAATGTTAATGCAACAGATGAAAAAGTATTTGAAGCTGCAAGATTATCATTTTGTGAAGATTTTATCAATAATTTGCCAAATAAGTATGAAACAATAATTGGCGAAAATGGTGTCAGACTTTCAGGTGGAGAAAAGCAAAGATTGTCAATTGCAAGAGCTATGATGAAAAAAAGTTCAATTATTTTATTAGATGAAGCAACGTCATCTCTCGACTCTGAGACAGAAGCAAAAATTCAGGATGCTCTTAAAATTTTGACAGAAAACAAAACTACCATTGTAATAGCACATAGATTATCAACAATTTTAAATTCAAATAATATTTATGTAATAGACTCAGGAAAAATAATAGATAATGGAAAACATGAAAGTTTAATGGTCAAATCAAAATTATATAAAAATTTTTATGAAAAACAAATTCAAAAATAGATATGTTTTTTTTGTATCAAATAATTTTATCAATATTATTTCTGATTTCTCCAATAATAATAATTTTTAGAATAATCATAAATAAAGAACATAAAAAAAGATTTATTGAAAAATTTAGCAGACCTTCAAAAAAAAGAATAAAAGGAAAACTAATATGGTTTCATACAGCAAGTGTAGGTGAAATATTAAGTATAATTCCATTAATTAAAAATTATGAAAAAAATACATCTATAGATCAAATAATGATTACAACTGGAACCTTAAGTTCTTCAAAAGTATTTAAAAAATTTAAATTTAAAAAAACTATCCATCAATTTTATCCAATAGATCATTCATATTTAACAAAAAAATTTTTAAATTATTGGAAACCTAATTTAGCAATTTTTATCGACTCAGAAATCTGGCCAAGTATGTTTATTAATTTAAATAACAAAAAAATTCCTTTAATTTTGTTGAATGCAAGGATAACTAAAAAAACATTTAATAGATGGATGATGCTTAAGAAATTTTCTCAAAAAATTTTCAATAAAATTACTGTTGCCTTTCCACAAAACCTTGAAACTAAATTTTTTTTGAATAGATTAAAAGTAAAAAAAATTAACCATATAGGAAATTTAAAATTTGCTGAAAACAATTATTACGATCAAGATAAAATTAGTGACAATTTAAAATTCCAATTAAAAAATAAAAAAATTTGGATTGCTTCTAGCACACATGCCCAGGAAGAAATTTTTTGTGCCAAAGCTCATATTGAATTAAAAAAAAATGTAAAAAACTTAATTACTATAATTATTCCAAGACACGTTCATCGATCAAAAGAAATTATTTCTAAAATAAAAAAACTAAATTTAAAAGTAACCTCCCATAGCTCAAATATTCAAAATCTAAAAGATATTGATATCTATATTGTAGATACCTTTGGTGAAACTAAAAAATTTCATAAATTAGGATCTACAGTTTTTTTAGGTGGTTCAATTATAAGAAGAGGAGGTCAAAATCCATTAGAAGCTGCGAGATATGGGGCAAAAATATTACATGGACCAAATACTGATAATTTTAAAGATGTTTATAAAATATTAAAATTATTTAATCTTTCAAAAAAAATTACAACTCATAAACAATTAGCATCCTCGATTACCTTTAAAAAGAATAAGAATATTGGTATCAAAATTAAAAAAATTGGAGGAATAATTTTAAAAAAAACTATAAAGGAATTAGATTATTTGATTAATAATGAATTTAAAAAAACCTAAATTTTGGGACTATAAATACCCAAATATATTTGCTTACTTACTACTACCAATAGCATTTTTATTAAAGATACTAAACTTAATAAAAATTAAATCAAAAATAAAAAAACTAAAGATCAAAACCATTTGTGTGGGAAATATTTATATTGGTGGAACTGGTAAGACCTCTTTAAGTATTAAGCTTAACGAAATATTTAATAAAAAAAAGATTAAATCATGTTTTGTTAAAAAATTTTACAATAATCAAATTGATGAACAGAAAATTTTAAAAAACAAAGGAAAACTTTTTTTATCATCAAAAAGAATGGATGCTATTAATCAAGCTGAGTTTGAAAATTACGAAATTGCAATTCTAGATGATGGTTTACAAGATAAATCGGTCGATTGTGATATAAATCTTATTTGTTTTAACAATATTAATTGGATTGGAAACGGATTAACGATACCTGCAGGTCCTTTACGACAAGATATTAATATTTTAAAAAAGTATGATCATATATTTTTAAATGGAAACTTGGAAAATTTAGAAAATTTAAAAAAAGAAATATTTAAAATTAATTCAAAAATTAATATTCATGTTGGAAAGTATGAACCATTAAATCTTAATGAGTTTAATAAATTCGATAAATACTTAGTTTTTTCAGGAATTGGTAACCATGAAACATTTATATCTATGGTGAAGAGTCATGGTTTAAATGTTTGCAAAGATATTGAATTTCCAGATCATTATAAGTACTCAGATAGTGATATAAATTTAATTTTAAATCAGGCAAATAATTTAAATTGTAAAATAATTACAACAGAAAAAGATTACTTTAGAATAGAAAATAATAAGTTGGATCAAATAAAATATTTAAAATCTGAATTAAAAATAATCGATGAAGAAAATCTGATAAAAATAATACTTAAATAAAATGAAATACATTAAATATTTTCTACAGTTTTTATTCGTAATTATATTTTTTAGTTTATTTAAAATATTAGGTTTTAAAATCTCCTCGAACATTGGAGGTAAACTATTTGAATTAATTGGACCTTTATTTAGATCAAAAAAATTAATTCATTCAAATATTAAAAAAGCTTTTCCAGAAATTAACCTAGAAAATTTAGATAGAATAACAAAACAAATGTGGAATAATTATGGAAGAATTTTTGCAGAATATATGTTTATTAAAGATTTTAGAGCAGGGAAACTTGCTTCAAAAATTGAAATTGAGGGTCAAGAAATTTTAGATAAATTAAAAATTCTTAACAAGCCTGTTATATTTATATCAGGTCATTTTGGTAATTTTGAGTTAATGGCAATGCATATAGAAAAATCAGGAATTAATCTTTCAGCAATATATCGACCTTTGAATAACATTTTTTTAAATAAAATTATAGAAAGAATTAGAAAAAATTATATTTGTAAAAACCAAATAAAAAAAGGTATTGGTGGAATGAAGAAACTAATTAAATTAAAAAAAGATAATCATTCTACAGCACTAATGATTGATCAAAGAGTTTCGGAAGGGATTATGTCTAATTTTTTTAATCAAGGAGCATTAACAACAACTATACCTGCTCAACTTATCAAAAAATTTGATATACCAATAATTCCTATTTTCATTCAAAGAGTAAATAATATAAATTTTAAAATCACAATTAAAGATCCGTTAAATTTTTCAAAAGAAGACTCTATAAAATTTATTACAGATAAATTAAATAAAATACTTGAAGAAATGATAATTGATAAACCAGAACATTGGATTTGGTCACATAATCGATGGAAATAAATTTATTTTTTATTTATTTCTTCTCTTTTTTGAAATGCTTCTTTGTACGAAAAATAAGGCTCTTGTAGATCTACATTCCAATAGGTCAAATTTTCAATATTTATTCTTTTGCCTGAAACTGAACATTCAACATAATCACCATCTTCAATAATTTGAAAATTATTCGGTAAATATTTTAATTTTGCAATTTTTGTCATTTTTAGTTTATATACTTTTATATGAAAGTTGGAATAATAGGAAGCGGTGGTAGAGAACATGCTTTGTGCGAAAGTTTAAAAAAATCAAGTAAAATTGAAAAAATATTTTGTTTTCCTGGTAATGCAGGAACAGCAGGTATTGCAGAAAATGTAATTTTAGATTTAAACAATTTTGAAAATATCAAAAATTTTGTTTTAGAAAAAAAAATAGATTTAATAATTGTGGGGCCAGAAAAACCATTAGTTGATGGTATAGTAGATTATCTAGAACAATATAAGATTAAAGTATTTGGTCCTAATAAAATAGCCTCTCAACTTGAGGGTTCAAAGATATTCACAAAACAACTTTGTAAAAAATTTAAAATACCTACTGCTAAATTTGGGATCTTTAAAAATAAATCTGATGCAAAAAAATTTATAGAAAATTCAAGTTTTCCAATTGTTATTAAAGCTGACAATTTAGCTTCTGGAAAAGGAGTTTATATTTGTAGTGATATTAAAGAGTCGGAAATCGCAATTGATGAAATATTTGATGGTAAATTTGGTATAGCTAAAAATCTACTAATTGAAGAATTTCTTAAAGGTGAAGAAATGAGTTTTTTTATTGTAAGTGATGGCATCTCTATAAAAAAATTTGGTACAGCCCAAGACCATAAAAGAGTTTTAGAGGGAGACAAAGGTAAAAACACAGGAGGGATGGGTGCTTACTCACCATCTAGACTAATAAGCAAAGATTTAGAAAAAAAAATTATTAATAAAATTATAAATCCAACTTTACAAGGTTTGTCAGAGTTAGGTAGTCAATATAAAGGATTTTTATATGCTGGATTAATGATTGTGGAGAACGAACCTTTTTTAATTGAATACAATGTACGTATGGGTGACCCAGAGTGTCAAACAATACTTCCAAAACTCAAAACAGATATAACTGAAATTTTTCTAGCATGTTGTGAGAAAAAACTTGAAGATCTTAATATTAAGTGGTTAGATAAAAAAAGTTTATGTGTAGTTGTTTGCTCCAAAGGATATCCAGATAAATTTCAAAAAAATATTGAGATAAAAAACCTTGAAAATATAAAACTTAACAATGATGATTTTTTATTTCACGCAGGAACATCAAAAAAAAATAAAAGAATATATGCAATTGGTGGTCGCGTTTTAAATTTTGTCTCCATTTCAGATAGTTTTAATGATGCAAAAAATAAAATTCAAAAAAATCTAGATAAATTAGATTGGTCAGCTGGTTTTTATAGAAAAGATATTGGTCATAAAGTCATAAAATAATGCGAATAATAGCTGGATCATTTAGGGGTAAAAAAATTCTTACACCAAATGACATTAAAACAAGACCTTTAAAAGATTTAACAAAAGAGTCGATTTTTAACATCATTAAGCATTCTAATAAATTTAAAATAGATTTAGAGAAATCAATTATACTAGATTTATTTTCAGGCGTTGGATCTTTTGGAATTGAATGTTTGTCTAGACAAGTAAAATATGTACTTTTTATTGAAAATTACAGTGAAGTTATAAAAATATTAAAAAAAAATATATCAAGTTTAAAAAAAGTTAACAATTATGAAATTATTGAAGAAGATATTTATAGTGACAATACATTTTCAAAACTAGATAAAAAATTTGATATTATTTTTTTAGACCCTCCATACAAGGATAAAAATTTAGAAAAAATATTTATTAATATTAACACCAAAAATATACTTAATAAAAAAGGAATTATTATTTTACACAGACATAAAGATGAAAAAGATATTTTTCCAAAAAACTATCAAATTATTGAAGAAAAAAAATATGGTATATCAAAAATTATATTTTTATGCAGCTCAAATTAATAAATTTTTTGTCTCTTTTTTTATTAATTCAACAGCTGGTTGATCATAGGGATTAAGATCTAATGACTTGCCAACTAAGATTGTCTCTAAAATAAAAAAACAAAATAATTCTCCTAAAGTCTTTTCATCTCTTTTTTTAATTTCAAAGCTTCGAAATGGAATTTTTTTTTTTATAAAAACATTTTCTGTTGCTTTTTTCTGAGCAAAAGTAATATCTGATAAATTTTTGTTTTTCAGATAGCTTTGAGAATGCAGAATATGAGTGTTGTTAATTTTTTCAGATTTACTCTCATGGACATAAAAAAAAGTAAAAAAATTATTTTCAAAACCATCAAGATAAAGCTGCATTACACTGTGATTATCTTTAGGCATAGTAGAAACAATCGGTAATAAGCCTTTTTTATTTTTACCTAAACTTTCAGCAACTAATTGTTGATACCATTTAAATAAATTTTCTGATCTTTCATCGTAATTAATTATTATCGAATTAAATTTTTTTTTTTCGATAAAATCAATTGTTGAACTCACATTTTTAATTAAGCTATTCATAAAATTTTTATTTTTAATTAAAGCATCAAATTGTTTAAAATTATTAGGATTTAAACCCATTAATTCTGCAGGAAGCATACCCACCTCAGATAAAACAGAATATCTGCCACCAATATAGTTATTATGATGAATGATTTCTGCTTTTAATTTTTCAGCTAAAAGGTACAAATAACTTTTTTTATTTTCTGTTATAAAAATATTTTTATCTTTTTTTTTAATTAAAAAATTAAAATTGACTATAGTTTCAATAGTATTTCCAGATTTTGAGACAATTAAATTAGTAAATTTTTCTTTATTATTTTTTTTTTTAGTTACTTGGAGGTTATCAATAAATAAAAATTTTTTTTTTATTTTATTTTTTAAAAAATCATAAATGGTTTGAGTTCCTAAAGTTGATCCACCCATGCCTATAATTCTAAAGTTTTTGGAATTTCTATATTTTTTTAATATCTTATTTTCAAAATTATATTTATAATTTTTACCTAAAGACTGAATTACCTCATTTTTTTCTTTAATTAATAAAATAAGTTTTTTTTTTACTAAAGATGTTTTTATTTTTTTTCTAAAATTTATAAAATTAATTCCAGCAGTAAACATCAGTTGTTTTTGATTTTTTCTAGAATAGACTCTTCAAGAGTTTTGTTGATAGTTTTTAAACTATTTGAGCTTGGTTCTAAATTTTCATTGTTACTTAATAATTTTTTTACTTCGTTTTTTTCTATATTTTTTATAGTTTCGTCTACTTTTGGAGTTGGTAATTCATTAAAATTTGGAGGCATCACAAGAGGTGTTTTTTTTTCAACCAAAAACTCATCACTACTATTTTTTTTTTGATTTGAAAAACCCTCTTTAATAGAACCACATCCTAATAAAAATAATAATAAACAAAACAATGTAAATTTTTTATAGTTACTCATATTTTTTATTGCTGGTTAGTTCAAATATTATCATAAAAAAAACACCTAAGGTAATAAATATATCAGCTACATTAAATATGAACCAATGAAACTCTCCTATGTGAAAATCTATAAAATCTGGAACTGATTTAAATACTATCCGATCATATACGTTTCCAATAGCTCCAGCAAAAATCATTAGCAACGCATATCTTTTAACTCCATTAGCTTTTATCATCATAATAAAAACTAAAAATATTACTCCTACAATAATTACAGTTAAAAAATTATATAAGTTATTTTGACCAAAGGAAAAAAGACCAAAAGCAATACCCTCATTCCAAATAAGATTTATATTTAAGAATTTTGATGCAAATATTTCTGTAATTAAATTATTATTTTTTAAATTAATTACATATATTTTTGAAATTCTGTCTAATCCAAAAATAAGAATGATTAATATTAAATTAATAAAAAAATTCTTTGATTGGTTTTTAAAAATCATTCAGTATGTCTTGTACAAGCTTCTTCGGTTATCTTCCAACACACTGGGCACTTAGATCCTTTAGCTTTAGAGGTTTTTACAATTATTTCTTTATTTTCATCAAATAAAATTTCTGCTTTTGAGGTTATACATAATTCAGAAAAATCTATTTCCTTTGTAATTTCTATAAACTTTTTATTTAATGTAATTTCTATTTGTGCCTCTAAACTGGATCCAATTTCTTTACTGGCTCTTTTTTTTTCAATACTAATATTGCAAATATTTCTAACTTTTAGCAATTCATACCATTTTTCTTCTAAATTCTTGTTTTTAAAAGACTCTGGAAAATCTAAAAATTTTTCTAGATGAATACTTTTATTATTATTTGATAAAAGTCTAAATATTTCTTCTGTTGTAAATGATAAAATTGGTGCAAACCATTTTAATAATGAATTTAAGATTATATTTAGCAAAATAATTGTTGATTCTCTTTTTTGAGAATTTGTAGGGTCACAGTACAAAGTATCTTTTCTTATATCAAAATAAAAAGCTGACAAATCTACAGTACAAAAATTGAGTAGTTCTTTGTACAGATTGTGAAAATCATAATTTTTAAAATAATTTTTAAAATTAATATTTAATGAATATATCTTGTGCAACATAAGCTGCTCTAATTCAGGTAATTCATTTATATTAATTTTTTCTAAATCAATTACTTCAAAATTATCATTAAGATTTCCAAGCAAATATCTAAATGTATTTCTAATTTTTCTATATGAGTCTGCATGCTGATCTAGAATTGAGTGATCAATTCTTAAATCTTCTGCGTAGTTAGATGCAGCTACCCAAATTCTTAAGATATCAGCGCCATATTTTTTTAAAATATCTTCAGGTGCAATTACATTTCCAAGTGATTTAGACATTTTTAATCCTTTTCCATCTACAACGAAACCATGTGATAAAATTGACTCGAATGGAGCTTTTCCTCTCGTTCCACAAGATTCAAGTAGCGAAGAATGAAACCATCCTCTGTGTTGATCTGAACCTTCAAGGTACATAGATGCTGGCCATTTTAGATCTTCTCTTTTTTCTAAAACAAACGAATGAGTAGATCCACTATCAAACCATACTTCAACAATATCACTTAATTTTTCATAATCCTCTGACTTATATTTTTCACCTAAAAATCTTTGTGGATTGTCTGAAAACCAGCAATCAGAACCTTCTTTTTCATATATGTCTGCTATATTTTCATTTACTTCATCATCAACTAATATCTCTTTAGTTTTTTTATTTACAAAAATTGGAAGAGGAACTCCCCAAACTCTTTGTCTTGAAACACACCAGTCAGGTCTAGTTTCAATCATAGATCTTAATCTTTCTTTTCCTTTGCT
>Ga0209631_10007144_pt1 | contig 11295 bp, 9 predicted proteins | sample COG_08_FD_184752 | JGI IMG/M metagenome (GOLD analysis project Ga0209631, IMG submission 184752) | Pelagic Microbial community sample from North Sea - COGITO 998_met_08 (SPAdes) (version 2) | ecosystem: Environmental > Aquatic > Marine > Neritic zone/Coastal water | place: Helgoland, sampling... | reverse complement strand
AACGTACTATGACATCAATGCCCTGCTCTTCATCATCATGATGCCGCTGCTTTCAGTGGTGCTTCCTGGGGTTTTGGCTTTTAGAAAAAAAGCGCCCTCAAGCTGCTAATAGGGCCTTCGCCAGTCACTGAAAAAAGTCGTCCTCGTCAATCCTTGATTGATCCAAATTCCCGTATTCGGTTTCTTGAAGAGTAATTACGTAACCGCCATACTCATCGGGTTTGAATTCCATGTAGGAGTTATCCTTTTCAAACATCCGTCTTCCAGTGATGGGATCTGTCCACATGTACTTGCATACGTATCTGCCCACGGGAATGTATTTGAACTCGTAAGCATCATTACTCAAAATGTAAGCGTGCTGAATGGTCTTACCCGTTCTGACGTTCTCAATCGCTACAATGATATCCCCTGAGGAGTTTTCAATCTTTACGTATGTATCCTGCTGGTAGTCCTTGGTTTCAGTGGGGAATTTGCTCGAGAACACGCGTTGTCCTGTGTGGTATTGAGAGAGGCCATCAAAACTGAGAGCAAGGCAACAAATCAACAAGAGGTGAAAAACAGAATTACGGAATAGCATAGTTAGAAGAAGTTTTTGTTCTTGGCTTCAAGTTTATCGCATCAATTGCACCATAACTCCCAACGCACAACTGTACCGGCATGACGGCTGGTGCTGATTTGGTCGGGGCTTACGAGCATCAAATAATTAGGTCTTTCATCTACGATACTTAAACCTGTGGGAATTGAGAAGGCGTTTTTATTTCGCCCTCCAGTGTAACCAGTGCTACCGTAGCTAACCGGCTTCATCCGAAGAGATTTGCCCGTTTTATTGAAAACTGCATACTTCCCGCTCTGCTGGCATTGCTCCCATAATTTCTCATCGCCTTTGAAGGCTGACTTACCGACATCCTCCCATCTGCATTGTGAAGAGCTACAGCCTTCCACAATCAATACAGATTCGGTAGGAAAGAGCCAATAGTACCCAGCAATGATTAAAACAACAAGAATGATGATGTGATTGATTGATATGCGTTCCATTTTTTTTAGCAATTAATCAAATAATTACCGAAAAACAATATTCTTCCTGCCTCAAAGTCAACGAAAAATTAAAGCAACGGGACGCTGCACCTCATTCCTACCAAACCCCTGCAAATACCGAGCCCACAAAGCCCAGATAAAGAACCATCAACGCTATCGTTCCAAACCACGTCAATCGCTTACCAAAATAAAGCACTGAGCAAGCGATGACCGTCACTCCCATCATGAAGAACCACAACCTGATCAGCATTTCTTGGGTTGTCGGGTCCAAATGAATCTGACCGTACATCAAAGAATAAATGAGCACCGGTAGGCCAAGGGCAACACACAAATCGAAAATATTACTCCCAATGGCATTGCTAACCCCTTCAACCGAAGCGCCTTTTACGCAATCACGAAGACTGATGAATGTATCAGGTAAGCTCGTGGCCGCGGCGGCGACAATAAGTGCGGTAGCAGACAGACTCCATCCAGCAAGTTGGCTAATCCGAACGCATCCTTCTACAAGCACAAAACAAGAAACTCCAAGAACCAAAACTCCTGCTCCAATCATTCGGATCACCTTTAATTGGAGTTCACGAGACTTCAACACATCTAGGTTCCTACCTTTATTTGAGGTCACTAAACGACGCATGTAGAGCGCATAATAAAGTAAGAGACCTGACGCCTCAATAGCACCAAAAACACCTCTCCAAAGCAAACCGAGGATGATAATCTGAATCCCGATCAACCAGGAACCATCGCGAAGGATGACACGAGATGACACAACCGATTTTTTGGTTTTTTGAGCCGTCAACGCAACAAACCCCATGAGAGACGGTATCAATAAGATATTAAAAATCGCTGAGCCCGTCATGGTCGATAACCCCCCGACGAATCCTTCAACATCAGACAATACATTTAAGAAGATCAGGGCCACAAAAAGCTCAGGCAACGAGCTTGAAATGGCACTGATCGTAGCTCCACGTATTCCCGGATTCCATCCCCGCCCCAAATACTCAGCACCACGAGAAATCCATTCACTAGACAGCCAAATCAACCAGCTTGTCAGCGCAATTCCAAGTAAAAGCATCCAAATCATGAGACGAAATTAATACCTGAACTCCTACTTAATTTAGAAAGTCCTATTTTTAAGTCCATGATGGAAGGCATTGCAATAATCTTAGGGCTCGTAGCACTTGGTTACATCGGCTACATGAGGTCCGAAAGGAGAAAATGAAGATCTCAGCTGCTGCTGACCGTATCTCTGGTTTTTGCCTAACAAGGCGCCGGGCTAATCTTAGTATTTCTCAAGTCGCAAAATTGGAGCTGGCATTACTTTTGAGAAAAGCCTTCTGGTAATTTAGATTTTTCCCGAGAGGCTAGCGCGCAAACGTCACCGGCCCGTATGCAAGGGACTTTCCCGCAAGTCCTATTTTTTTTTGAGTTGACCTCCACTTCTTGTGGCTATACAAGTCCCCCAAGACAAACAGTCTCGCCTAAATCATCTGTTGAATTTCAGGATGCCTCCACTATCGACCAGTTTCCAAATCTCATATCCACAAGCGCAGTGGATATTTTGATGTTTGTCATCAAGGTATTTACGAATTGAATTTCACTCTGCTGCATAACGCCATCTGAGCGAACAATCCCAATCGCAAAATCCATTACGATCATCTTTTGACCCTCTGAAAAATCAAGTTTATACGTTGAATTTAGAATCCGCTCGGAAAGTTTTGTTCCGTGTAATTCCCAATCGGAATTCAATTTTTTCAACTGCTCAGACATGTCGAATTCCTTTAGATAAAAGTCACCTTTTTCTATTTCACTTAGATAGTGCTGCTCCTCTGGAGCGATGTCTCCATCACACACCATAGATGCAAAAGCAATTTCCAATAAAGTCCCAACAAATTCTTTTCTCTCCATGATCAACGGTTCTTTAAGGTTTCAATCTGAGCTTTAATCTCTGCAGCACGCGCATAATTTTGATTTTCAGCCGCGCGTTTCATCTCTCTCTCCAATTCATCTAACTTTTGCTGCGAATTTTCCTTTACATCTGACTGATTCGATCGCATTTTGAAACCGATAGAAGGTCTTTGATTCTCCTCATCAAGCTCATTATCGTAGTCTTTAATCTCCTTTTCACTTACCGAAGGACTGGTGTTATCTATGACACTACAAATAATCTTTGTATCAATTTTCACCTGGTTTTGAGCCGCATTTCTTGCTGCATCGTTTACAATTAAAGTAATGTCACTGCAAACAAAGCCTTTCGTCTTTTGCGCAAGCAAGCCATAATCAAGGTTATCGTCCAAAACCTTTGGACGTTTGCTCAGTTGAAGTTGAAATAAGGCTCGTCTTGATTCTTTATCAGGCAGCGGTATATGAATCTTCCGATCAAATCGACCAGAGCGCAGAACCGCCGTATCAATCTTATTCAACCTATTGGTAGCCCCTATGATGAACACCTCACTCTGGGAGCAATTATTAATCTGCACCAACCACTCATTCACCTCAGATTCATAATGATGTCCTGCAGAACCATCTCTACTTGGAATCATGGCATCCATTTCATCCAAAAACAATATCGTCGGTGCGTTTTCTTTCGCATCCCTGAACAATTGGCTAATTCTCTCTTGACCGCCATGCACATACTGAGACCCTACGTCTGAAGGCTTGACCTTTAAAAAATTGAAGCCAACCTCATCAGCAAGACATTCTGCAAAAAAAGTTTTTCCGCATCCAGGAGGGCCATAGAAAAGCACGCCATTAGGAGGCTCTATACCATATTCCTCGTTTTTTTCTGGATGCAGGAGGGGCTCAATCACATCTTGCTTCATCATGGACTTAATGGCGTCCATTCCTGCAATTTTATTAAACCCTAAGCCTGGCGTTCTCTTCACTACCTGCATTCGCTCTTGTGTCTCCACATCTTCAATGGAAACAACCATCTCCTTGTTCAATGCATGCTTGAGTTCAGGAACACTTGTAAAACGAGTTCCTAATTGAGGCAACAGGCTTTTTACAACCACTACCTTCAAATGCTCATCAAGATCATCCATCACATTGAATCTGAGTTTTTTATTTCTGGAGTGTAAAAGGTCAGCTATGAATTTATCTGAATTCGGATTGGGATTGGTAATCTCCCCATTCCAAGGGAAGTTGCCGCAAAGGAGACAATAAAGCAGTGCTCCTAAGGAGAAAACGTCACTCTCCACGCTTGCGGTGCCATTGAGCACCTCAGGGGCACAGTAAAATGCCGAAGGCTTAGTTCGATTAAAATACGTAACCTCTGCACCTACATACCGCGCAAGTCCGAAGTCAAAAAGCACAGGCTTCATGACGTTATCGGACAAGTCCATCATAATGTTCTGCGGCGTGATGTCGCAATGAAGAACCGGTAGTTCCCTCGAATGCAGGTAGCTCACAGCATCCAAAACCTCTGAGAAAAAACGAACAGAAAACGCCGCGCTGGGCTCTCCTTCCCTATTTATTCTCTCCTGAAGCGTTTCACCGCTGATAAAACCAACAACATAATAAATAAGATCAATTCCCTGATGGGAAAAGGTTTGGTGCTCTACATACCGGGAAAGATTCGGATGCTCCAGCCCTTTGTGGATGCTCGCTTCTAATAGGTCACCATTCTCCGTAAAGTGATGTGCAAGAAGTCGATCTTTTTGGTAAACCTTGAGCATATACACCTTCCCATCCTCCTTCCCTTTGACACGATAACTCCAGCCATAGGTGGTCTCATGAATGAAGAACAACACTTCATACTTGCCGTCAATAACATCTTGTTTATTGAAGTAGTTCATTGATCAAGGGCTATGCACCAATGCCACCTCCGGCTTCAGTTGTTCGTCCTGCGTTGCCTCTATCTTTCATGTAACGGACGATGGTTTTAACCTGATGATCCAATTGTTCAAAAGATGCACCAGAATTGACCAATTCCATACCTCGATCGATAGCGCTTCTCGCCTCAGCTGGATTGGTCCATTCTAAGCTTCCAAAACTATTGTGAAAATCACGTATCCATGCAATCCTTTTTTCCTTGCCCGCATGCCTGTCTGATATGCGCCATTCCAAGCTTCTTATTTTATCTAAAAGCTCTTTCCCTCGTTCTATTTTATTGGAAGCAATAACTGAATCCTTGGATGTTTTGAGATATTCCAAATCACTCTTATCCTTTTCAAAACCATCCAAGCTTTTACTCACACATTCATGCACCAAATCCTCTAAATTTTTAAAGGATTCATGTATTTCCCCAATGAGTTCTGGCCAAGCCAATGCTTCCTCCGCAATATCCAGATCCAGGATGAGCTCTTTCGAGTTTGAAAATGCTTGGTCTAAGGGACCATCCTGATCCAACACCTTGGTTATGCGAGATCTCTTTTCTTTTAGCTGTGGTAAATTTGGAGCTGGTTGATCGCTATCCTCCAACCGTTCTATCAATCGATCAGCTTCATTTAGCAATTCATCCACCTGATCGCGATTCACCGTTGACGTTGTCGGGAATTTCATCTCCTTCTCGACATAAAAGCCGAGTGTAGGAAAATCAGCCTCCAATTTCATATTTTGAGATATATCAATGCTTAAAGTGAATTTAACGAGCGTGCGATCTGGAACCAGTTTATCACATTCCGACCCTCTAATTTCTAGCTGGTCTATCAAACTATTCACAATCGATCGCGAGCCCTCCGCTCTTGTCTCCGCTTGGTAAAGTCGAATCACCAACCTGTCGTCTTCATTGCCTGGACGCAGTTCCTGTTGAGTATACAAATCCCCAGTCGTGATGCCTACAGCTGGCATAGGTTTGTCTTTTTCGAGGCCTTGGAACGAGTGAAAGAGAACCTTGCCATTTTTCGACTGATATTCGATGCCGATGAATTTTGGCAAAGGAGAGCCTCCATCTACTGCGATCCCCGGTAGAATTGTAAACTTATCAGAAGAGCATGCTACCCGGTCATTTTTATCATTAAAAACACTGAGGGTATAGTTGTTGGCTTTTGCCTGATCGACAGGGACCATAAACACGGCGTCTAAAGCAGCTCGCTCAGTTGAACGCCCGTCCTCCCTGCGTATTTCACCAAAAAGCGCTTCAGCGCTACTTTTTACAACAACGGATACTGGTTCTTCATCCAAATTAGATGGCGAACTATAATCAACATCTAGCTCTACAACGTTTTGCCCCTCTTCACTTCCAGAATTTGGACCTGCCCCATGGGTCTTGACCGTATTCTGCATCGTGCTAGCATAGAGTGCTGCACCCTCAGCAATACCGGTCATGGGATTGATCGAAACATCCGGTTTGATCAGCTGCTCTTCTATCATATCCCTGAAAATGGGCATCTGGGTTGGGCCGCCTACCAAAATAAGCGCCGTGAGGTCTGAGGCACTCAACTCATTGTTCTTGAGCAATTCTTTGGTCTTATCAATTGCCCTCTGGACAAAGGGAGCTGTTAAATCATTCATTTCCGACCGAGTAAACACAACATCAAACTCCAATTCCTCTCCTTCATCATCTTCAGGCAGCTGTCCTACATCCGTAAGCAATTCAACGTCTTCTGCCTTTCCAAGTTCTTTTTTCAGATCATCTGCTATATTTTTCAATTTTAGCTTGAAGTAGTTCGAGTCCTTCTCATCCTTCTTCTCCAATAAGTCTATGCTGTAATTCTCCCTGAGGTATGGGAGTAACATTTCATTGACAATGGCCCGGTCAATATCCCCGCCACCCAAAAAATTATCCCCCTCGGAGGATTTGACTTGCATCACACCGCCTGTGGCCGTGACAAGGGCGGCATCAAACGTGCCGCCACCAAAATCGAAGACCACAAATTTTCCGTCCTTTACCTTATGCGTTAGTCCATAGTTGAAGGCCGCGGCCACAGGCTCTTGCAATATTTCCACTTGCTCAAATCCCGCAAGCTCTGCCGCTCTCTTCGTGGCAGACACTTGAGGCAATTCAAATGCAGCAGGAACGGTAATAACAACCGATTTAAAAGCCTCATCCGTTATTTCTGAAGCAAGTTTTTTAAGCAATTCAGCAGAGAGCTTTTCTGGATTCGTCGTGCTTCCTTCCGCGACAACAAACTCGATGTCCTGACCCATTTTCCTTTTGAATTCAGCAAAATGAGGGTATTTATTTTTTGCATTAATACCACTGCGGACCCTGCCTTTTTTGTCAAAACGAACTAACGAGGGCACTATAGTACTGGCATCAATTTCACGCACTGCAACCGCCCCATTTTCCATTCGAGCCAGTGCCGAATTGGTCGTACCCAAGTCGATGCCGTAATCTATTTTTATTCTTCCCATGACTATTTAATCTTCGGTGTTTTCCGCAATGTCCACGGTTGGTCTTTGTATGGTCTTGCCATTGAGTAGTACCTGAGGCTTGGCAACAGCTTTAATGACCCTCTTGCCTTTTTCAACATCAGGATCTTCGCTCAGGTTTCTTATATCCAACGGTTGACCGTCCATAATTTCTGTACCCAGCAGTTTTGGCATTTCGTAGCCCAAACTCATGAAGGTGTCTCGCATTTTTTTCGTGGCCCGTTCAATGCGTTTTCTCACTTTGTCATCTTCAGGTAGATGCCAGATGTTGTTTTCCATGCTGGCAATCTGCTGCGCAAAATCCAATATTAAACCTTGATTGTCTGCAGGGTTTTGAGAAGAACCTTTTTCTACAGCAAGGCTCGGGAGTTCACTTAAGGTTTTTGCCAGTTTCTCCGCAAAGTCTGCATTGGCAGAATTTATTTGCCCTTCTAAATGCGCTTTTGCATCTACCAGCTCCGTTCGCGCACTTCCGTGATTTTTATTTGTAATCACGTAGACAACTATGACCAACAGAAGGAGAATACAAATGGCCGCCAACAGATAGGTCAGCCGCTCTTTTGTTGTCTTATTGACTTGTTCACCCGTAGTTTTTACATCCCCCAAAACTTCGTTGGTGGCACTCAGGCTTGTGTTCAACTCATTTACTTCGGAGTCCATCATCGTTAAGTCTCCAAGCATCTGCGCTTTTAAGGAAGCAATGGAGTCTTTGATGCTTTGGGTTTTGTTGCGTTCGACCTCTAACGAACGCTTCAACCTAGTCACTTCCTTATTCAATTCTCTTCTAAGCTCACTTGCTAAAGCTGTCAACGATTCTTCAAGAAGAGCATTTTTAGCTTGCAGGTCATTCATAGCAGCTTGTTGCTGGGAACTGCTGGCCGATAGCTCCGAGCTCAGGGAGTTTATCTGCCCGCCCAAATCAGCTGAGGATACTTTCAGTTCGTCTTTGACCAAGGTGTGCAGGGAATCTAAGCTAGACTGCGCCCCAACTCCGCCTGTAAAAAAGGCTAATGAGAGTAAGATTATTGTTTTTTTCATCTTCGTTAAATTCGATCGAACATTTTCTAAGTCTCCAAAAAGCAGGTCATTATACAAAGCGCCCTGGGATTCGCGGTAACCCAACCAATCCGATCATGCACCGCGAGGCATTCCAAATTCGTATCCATCTTGAATCAATTCCAGGATATCAGGATGCTTCCCCACTTCTTTGTAATAGATCTGTTTTTTCATAAACGAAAACCACCATCGAACAATAGAAAACCCAGTAAAGAAATCTATTCCAATCAACACGCCACTTGTTAAGAGCGCTATTCCCCCATACACGAGGAGTGCAACAATAAACGCAATGATCCCTTTACCATTGATCCGACCCGAACATGAAGCGCAGCTGGAAACGCCAAACCCTCCGTCTTTAAAATGCCTGAAAGTTCCCAAACCTGTCATTTTATGCATCGGAATCTTTAGCTTTCTTGATACGTCCACCTCACTTGAGTTGCAAAACTTACAGGTTTTGGCTTTACCCGATTCACTGATGCCTTTGAAGTTCCTAATTATGGTTTCCCTGATCGGCAAATCGATCGTACCGAGATCCCCTATTGCACGCTGGTATAAACTTGTTATTGATGAGAGATCCGCTGATTGCATTAGATCCAAGTGAGGACTGTTGTTGACCTGCTCGATAAGCTTGTTGAAAGGCAAAACACAACAATAATTGACTTCACTATAAATCTTCTCCAACGCATCGATAAACACAGGGTCTTTTTTACCAAGCAACTTTTTGAGTTCCTTGAGCGGCCTATCAACTTCATTCAACAACAATTGACCCAGAGCTGGAACATCCTTCAAACTACTATGCTTAAATCCGCCAGAACCGTTAAGATTTGCCTCTCTCTTTTGTTCCGCATCAACCACCAACTGCTGGACTAAAGAGATCTTCGATTCGATAACTTCATTTCTCAAGCCTGGATAAATGACTGTATTGGACTTGAAAATCTCAAGTAACAGCTTATCTGCATTCTTCGATGGCACCAATTCCGAAAGCATCTCCTTGAGCTTTGGCATAGAGAGCTCTAGTATTCTTTGAACACTGGTATTCATGCCATCTGAAGCAACCAATTTTTTTAAATGCCCTAAAGAATCGGAATCGGAAACAATACTAAATTTTTGTGCAATCGCACTTTTTAGTTTCGTAAGGTCCTTATGATCTTGAAACGCTATTATCTCAAGGGTAGAGTGGTTCAGTATGGCAGAGTAACTATCCGATCCAACGATAAAACCTCTACAACCTTTCTCAAAGTCAGACAAGGCTTTATCAATGTCTTTGGACCCCGTCAAGTGTTTCAGTGCAATTTTATCAATCCCATTGGCCTCAACAAACCAGAACAGAGAGTGTACGATTTGATCCTCGGTAGAATGTATCCTACTGCCTTGCAGATCCATCATTTCCTTCGTCCTTTTGATAGGACTCAAAGGAGGTGTTATATCGAAGTCAAGTTTAGCGCTCTGGCCGATCTTCAAGTATTGGGCTATCAGGTTAGCCTGCTGCTTTCTATCGCTGAGCGTGGCATTGGCTTTGACCCCCAATACCCGATAAGGATTATTTTCAATTAACTGCATCAAGTCTAAGGTTGTGAAAACCACATTCTCCTGACAGTCAAATTGATGCCAGCGTGCTGATTCAAATCAATAAATAAATCAAGCTAAAAAATCACTAATGTAAGCAAGATTACATACCTGATTGAATCAGACCTGCAAAACCTTATAAATCAGGCGCTTACGTACACTATTGCCACCGTCGTCAATGGAAACTTTCAGACCAAAAACAGCAACCAAAAGGAAGCACTGTAAATCCCTTGAAGAACTCGAAGCAGCCGCCAGCTCATTTCAAAGCCTCTCCAACGGAATCGCGACAGTGATCTTGGCCGCATGGCAACACTGGCCGGGCCAAATGGTTTCGAAGGCGGTCCAAACTCCATCTACTAATCCCACGCGGCCATCTTCCTGGGCCTTTTGCAAGTAGTTGGGACTCTCGCAAGAATGGCAATGGTAAGCATCGTAATGACCTGAAGGGTCATAACAGCCCGGATGATTAAAAGACTCGCTGATATGTGCATCTGCTTGGGCAACATCCACATCGTTCATGGAAAAAGGCATTTCTAGGGAATCGCCCGTGCGGAGATCGATGTTGAAGAAATCAATTTCCTGCCACCACGCATTGCCCCCGTGCGGATGCCAAAAGCGGATGCATTGAATGCTCACAACAGAGTCATTCAAGGTCATCACTTCGAAGTGCGAACTCATGTAATCTAGCGTATCAGAACAGTTGCTGCATGAAGGATCACCATCGTACTCAACACCATTTTCGCTTTGGCGGAAGCAATGGCTTGAAATGGCTTGTTGCTGCCGCAGAACAATGATGCGATTCCATTCCTGGGAGCGAGGAAACCCGTTAAAGATGGGCACTTCCGATGCTTCAACTTCCAAATGACAGTCCGCATAGTAATGCCGCCCTTGCTTCACTTTGTCAATTCGCGGATGGCCAGACTCTGAGCTGTGAACTTGATGTGTATTCACCGCTGCATGCTGTGCTCTGCCAACTTTCGCGCTTGTCAAGATGAGCAAAACACCCATGGCCATCATAAAATTCATTCGACACATCATCATTATTGCAAGTTCGTCAATTGACTGAAATCTCGGGGTCAGCCATGCCCATCATTTCCAACGTCAAATGACGCATGCCTCGTACGTCGTGCTCGTTTTATTTGAGCAATTCGCAGAGCTTGCGCTTCGCGGCGGGGGTCCATCGCCTCGGGAGTCGCTCCTCTGCTTGAGGCCGAATGTAGGCCAATGCCGCTGCCGGTGAAAAACTGAGCATGAACATAAAATCATACGCTCCACCGAAACCGAACTGACCCCACATGCCCCCCAGATTCTTTCGTCGGCACATCT
>Ga0209631_10007143_pt1 | contig 11296 bp, 6 predicted proteins | sample COG_08_FD_184752 | JGI IMG/M metagenome (GOLD analysis project Ga0209631, IMG submission 184752) | Pelagic Microbial community sample from North Sea - COGITO 998_met_08 (SPAdes) (version 2) | ecosystem: Environmental > Aquatic > Marine > Neritic zone/Coastal water | place: Helgoland, sampling... | reverse complement strand
GCTCCATATGTTACACCTTTGCTATATACGCCCACGCGTTCCTGACTTCTCTTGACAATCGGGCTGTGTGTCCGTCTTTTTCTGCTTGTAGAAGCAGAAGTAAAAGTGGATTTTCGGGTCGCTATATGGTCGGCCATACTCCACGGTATGCCCGCAATATCCGCAGTGAAATTCACTCACCGGTCTCATCAGTACCTGACGAAGTCTCTGGGAAAAGCAACATCACTTCTTCCGCAGATTGAGCAAAGAATGCATCAAAATCCGTCAAGTATTCACTCTTTGTTGCGTTGAAGTTGTTCTCAAAGGCTGCATCAAACCCAAGACTGTCAAGGTCACCGTAGAAGCCATTCAGGAAGGCATCCTCGCCCTCGTGATGGATAAGATAAGCAATGAACCATGCGCCAACATCGTAAGCGTTCACTTCGGATGAGTAGGTCAATTGGTCGAGCGATGAGTTTTGAGCATTGTATCCGTCCTGTGACATTTCCAACTTCCGTTGCATGACTTCTCGAAGATAATTCTCACCCACACCATCTTGTTCAGCATACAGCGATTGAGCCATGAATTCCGCACCGCCTTCTGCGAACCATGGAGTATTTTCACCACCCATTTTCGAATGGCGTTCGCATGCATCTCGGCTGTCCCCCGTGCATTCGTCACTGATGTGTGAATGCTGGAAAATGTGGAAGTATTCGTGCAAGGTGACCGGTTTGTAATCCTCTTCACTGGGTCCAGGGTATTTTGCCGACATGATCATCATCAGAAAATCGTATTCGATGTATGTACGCTTGAACGTGCTGATTGCTGCACCACCCTCGTCCGTATAACGCGTGAAAATTTGGTAATTTTCATTGGCACAATCCCACTCTTCGTTCCAATTGTCATCAAGTGCCTTGTGGCGTTCACAAAACAAGTCTTCCAAGTCTTTTGCAGCGTCTACATCTTCACCAATGATAAACAGTTCAACAGGCCCATAATTGCCCCACTCTTCTGCCGCAATGCCGTACCATTCGAGGGTTAAATTGACGGTTTCATTGGAAACATCTGCTGCTTTGAACACCGTTGGCACAGCACATGTAACGGCACCCCACTGAATGGTCTCCTGTGTGCCATCAGGACAAACAACATCGTAAGGAGATGGTTCAGGCTCTGTTGGTGTCGAATCATTTTGAACCACAATGATGCTTTCATCAGAAGAAGTGTCGTCTGCATTGGAATTGTTGTCAACAACGACCTCTTCAGTTGCTCCAAGGCATCCTGAAAGGGGAGCCATTAGAAAAGTGAGACACATGAGAACTGCCAACTGTTTCAGCATGAATCGCCCAGTAAACACCGCTATATGATTGTGATCGGTGATATAGACTGTATGGGCGGCGAGTTTAAGAGGAACCGGCTTCAGCCAAATTCATGTCTATCATAACAGCATACAACGAGGCCTGGGATAACGGAGATGTCGACGCACTTGCAAACATCATTCACGATGATTGCGTGTTCAACCCGCACGTCGGTGGAATCACCATGAGCAAGTCCGACATTCTTGGATTCGTCAGTGGCGGAAGTCCACCAAAAGGAGAAAACCAAAGAATTCTTTTCGAAAACGATGAAGTTGGCGTTGCTCACTCTATTGTTCACTTTGCAAACGATTCCGACTCTGAAGCTGTCATGTCCTTCATGCGCTTCAAAGACGGTCAAATCATTCTCATGGAAACCGGTGCTACGCCACTTTCCGATGACTACAAGCTCGTCGGCAGTGAGTGAACGCCACTTTCGCCTTTGTTCAGATAAGCGAAGGTTGAGCCGTACTTAGCCTTGGAAAGCAGGGTAGTACTGTTGGGTGTACTGCAGAGCACTCTCTTGAGGATAACCTTGAGCGATCAAGCCGTTGTAGTATTCTCGAGCAGGGTCAGGTTGAACTGGAGCAGGTTGCGCTGCTGGCTGGGCTGCTTGAACCGGTTGTGCTGCCATGTTTGGCATGGCAACAGCTGCGGCTGGTTGAGCGGCCATATTCGGCATACCACCGGCAACCGGTGCTGCTGTGTTGCTGTAATTCGGCATCAAAACCGTTGGTTGTGCTGCCATGTTTGGCATGGCCGGCATTGCGCCACCCATTGGAGCAAAGTTACCGTCGTTCCAGTTCTTGTCGACAACCTCACCATCCGGCTTGCGAATGAAGAAGAAGGCAAGACCTGCAATGACAGCGAGCGCAACAACAGCACCAATTCCGAGGACCAACGTCGAGGATGAAGAAGCCCCGTCGGTTGAAGAAGCGTCTTTTATCCAGCGCAGAGGGTCATCGGGGTAAGCGTCAGCTCCGTCCTTGACCTTCCAGTCTCCTGAAGGGTTCGAATAGCCGTCACCGTCCGCATCAAAACAACCAGTACGGTCTGCTGTTGAGTTACCCGCACCCGAGACACAGGCATCAGCACCATCGGCGAGCGTCCATGAACCATCAGGGTCGGAGTAGCCGTCGCCATCGGTGTCTGCGCAGCCAATTCGGTCAATGCTTGAGGAATCTCGGACGGTCGGGCAAGCATCCGGAGTGATGCCAAGCGGATTGTCGCCAAAGCCGTCACCATCAGCATCCGACCATTGCGAGGCTTCGTCGGGGAAAGCATCGCCACCTAATTCGTAGCCCCACGTGATATCAGCGTTGGAGTAGCCATCGCCGTCGGCGTCCATGCATCCAAAGCGGTCAACAGTTGAGTTACCAGGCAGTGCTGGGCATGCATCGGGTTGGTTTCCACTTTCGTTGTCACCAAATGAATCCATATCGGTATCTTCCCATTGTGTCGGATCGTTATCGAAGGCATCCATGAAGTCCGCCCATCCATCAGAATCGGTGTCAAGACATCCAAGGATTCCTTGTTGCCAAGATGTACCAAATTGGTTTGGACATGCATCCTGTTCTGTGGCGCCATCGACGTAGATTCCGTTCCATGAGGATTTACGGTCGTCCCAAGTTGAGTTCCCCCAGTTATCGCCAAATCCGTCTTCATCAGAATCTGCCCATTGGGTTGCATCGTTTGGGAAAGCGTCTGCACCGTCTTCGATGTACCAGCTGGAATCAGCATCCGAATAGCCATCTTCATCTGAATCAAAACAGCCCAGTCGGTCTAAAGTTGAAGTTCCAGGTACTGTGGAACAATCGTCAGGGGAAAGGCCTTGCAGGTTGTCTCCATAGTTGTCTGCATCTCCATCGGCCCATTGCGTTGGCTCGTTCGGGAAAGCATCATCGGTGTTTGACCAGCCGTCTCCATCGGTGTCAGGGCATGCATTCTTGCCGCCAAGTGTTGAGTTACCGGCTTCAGTCGGACAGTCATCGTAGGTATCGGACCAGCCATCGCTGTCAGAGTCAAGGCATCCAGTGGTGCCGAGTAACGATGTTCCTGGAGTTGTAGGACAGTCATCTTCAACGTCGTCAAAACCATCAGCATCGTCATCGACGTCTTCGTCAGAATCACGGCAACCGTCACCATCGAGGTCGTTTGAGGAATCTGAAACCCATGTTGGCCGGGGAGGGTCATAGGAAGTGTACGGGCATATATCGTTGACATCCAGAACTTGGTCGTTGTCGTCATCTAAATCTTCAACATCGTCTTTGCAGCCGTCGTTATCCCAATCGCTCGAAGCAGAGGGGTTGGATGTGTCTTGCATGCTTGTCCAATTGAATTCGCCACCACGAGGACAAAGGTCAGGGAAGTTATCGGTAAGCCCATCGTTGTCATCGTCCGAATCGCATGCGTCGCCTTTGTCGTCCATATCGGTGTTTGCTTGAGTCGGGTTTGAAACCGTAGGACAATTGTCGTCGACATCGACAATACTGTCGCTGTCGGTGTCTTTCAATGCGGCAGGGTCAAACGACCAAATGAACGCATCTCGTCCACCGGTTGAAGTAATCGATGTGCCATCGTGGGTCATCGAACCTGAGTAGGCTCCACCGACGCCAATTGAATCGGTGTCGTTGACCGCCAAATCCCACACATAATCGTATTGAGAGCCACCGACTGATTCAGCCCATTCCGCTGAACCAGAGTCGGAAAGTCCGACCACAAATCCATCGTGATTGGATGGTGTAAGCGTGTACGAACTGGCAGTGTGGGAAGCAATCATGTATCCACCATAAACAACCTTACCGGTCGTGGTAATCGCAAGGCCTTGAGGCTCATCTGCTTGACTTGAACCAGAAACAAACGCCCAGCTGTTGGAAGAAGAAGTCGCTTCACGCACAATAAAAATATCGTTTCCACCGTAGGAAGCAGTTGCAGACCAACCGGTGCCGGTCAACGATCCACCGAATGTACCGGCATAGTATGTGTCTCCATTGAAGTCAATATCGATGTTCAAGATGATGGTCTGTTCATTTGGAGTACCGTAGCCAGTGAGTCCGAGTAGAGCACCGCTGGGGTCAACTTCTACGATGACTGCATCAACAGTACCTTTCGCAAGGTAGCTGGTCGTTCCCCATTGAGAAAAACCATCCGAGATGGTGGCGAGTTTCACGCCGCCATTTGTTGTTGGTGCAAGGTCGAAAACACGGTTAACACCGATTCCACCACCGTTGAGAACCCAATTCAAACCGCCGCTGCCAAAATCATAACTCGCGACATAGATTTCGGTGTTGGTGACGTTCAAAGGAATCCCACCGAAGTCAGTTTCACCTTCGAACTCACCGGTCAGTAGAACATCACCGCTTGCAGAAAAGGCGACGCCAGATGTCGAACTGTATTCACCGGTGCCGTTCACCAGCGTTTCAAGGCCTCGAACCCACTGCCAATCTCCGTTTGGGGTCAAAGTAGCAACGAATCCTTCAAAATGATAACCAGAATTGGTGTTGGACAAGATAATATCTGGACCCGAACTCCTTGGGAAAGAGATTTCACCGTAATAATAGCCAGAGATAGCGATATCTCCTGAGATGTCGACAGCAATATCAGTTAGAAAAGAAAGTCCACCCGCTCCATAACTGTGGTCGGCACCAATGACGGAGCGCCACACACCAGTGTCATCGACCATCGCCAAGAAAAATTCACCGTATGCAGACCCATAAGGGGATGTCGGTTGAAGCGTAGTCGTTCCAAAAGTAAGTGATGCGTTGTATTCAGAACCGATGATCCATCCAGCGCCCCCAAGTGCAGCAATATGTCGCGCATCGATGCTTTGACTGGTGGAACCACCTGCTGAAAGGTATGAGTTGGATGCACCTCGACCTGAAGTGAATTGAGGTCCTTGAGATTCAGTTTCCAGAGGGTGTTCAACCAAGTCAGGTGATTCCATCACCATGATTGAAGCAAGCATCAAGAACGTGAGCAAAAGTGCTGAGAAGGTTCTGTTCAATGGGCGCATAGCGTCACCACTACGCCGAGTGACATCAAACCTTTGCTACCAAGTGCAGGCGATGAACGCCTGAAAACGGCCATCATTCAAGGTTGGTTTCAAGCTGCAGCAAATCACTGTCACCAGCATCGATGATGCTGATTGTGGAAACCGAAAACGGCTTACCACAAGCGGTTCCCAGTTCGCGATTTACCATGTTCGCACGGAATTTGGTCACTTCAGGGTGATTGGCGTGCAATTCATCGATAAATTCGCTTGGGCAGTTCGCAGCAAAAATTACGACTTTCGCTTCACCACGAGCACACGCATCGAGTGCTTGGCGTTGTCCAAATCGTAGGTTTCCAGTTGCAATTGCATTTTTCAGTTGTCGGCTTAGGTCCATATTTTATTCCTCCATACTCCACATCGTTTCTCATGGGTAGAAAATCATCATTCAGGGATGTAGTAGAGTTCAACACTACCGGTTCCAAGTGAAATTGGTTGTCCGACAATAATGTTCTCTGCAACACCAGTGAGGTAATCCTTCTCTCCGATAACACCGGCCTTGAGCAGGTGGTTCACGGTAACTTCGAAAGCAGCACGAGCAAGAATACTGTGCTTTGTACCTGATACACCGTGTCGACCGATCGCACGTACTTCACCTTCAGAAGTCATAACGTCAGCGACAAGGAGCAAGTGGCGAACGTCAACTTCCAAGCGGGCCCCATCGAGGGTTGCTTGAAGTTCGTTGACAATGGCTTGTCGAGCGGCTTCAATTCCGAGGAAATCAAAGATTTCGATGATGTTGTTGGTGTAGGTTCGGTTGCGATCAATGGTTTCAATCTCGCTGACACGGGTCAAGTTTGATCCGATGGTCGAGAGGTAATACTCGCCCGTTTTGTCGTCAAGTTGGACGTTGGCTCGAGCAATGTTCGGAATTCCCTTCAATCGCATGTCGCGAATCTTCTCTTCCAGTTGCAGAAGCATGGTGTACGAAGGTGGGTTCTCAGCCAGTTCAGCCAAGTCTTCTTCAGAGTGCACACCCGGAATCATAGTGAGGGTTGATGGATTCTTTTCCTTGTCCGCTTGGACAAAGAGACGTGTAGCACGTTCGAGTTTGTCTTTCACTTCAGCACCGGTCATGTTCTTTTGCTTGAGCATACCCTTGTTGAGCTTGAGCACGAGACGTCGTTGAGCGACGTCCGTTTCCAAAGAAGCAATGTTCACAGTATGTGTTTCTTCAATGGCTGCTGCAAGTTTTTGAGCTTCATTCGCATCTGTCATCTTGTCCTTCGCCAAACGAATAATCATCGTCGGCGTGTTTGGAACTTTTCGTGCATCGACAATTTCGATAATACGAGGGAGACCTTGAGTGACGTTGACTGTCGCAACACCCGCATAGTGGAACGTACGCATGGTCATTTGTGTACCCGGTTCACCAATCGATTGAGCGGTGATAATTCCAGCAGCTTCGTAAGGATCGATGCTTGCACGGTCAAGCGCAACAACTGCTTCGTCAACAACCTTCTTTGCTTGTGCCTTTGTTAACTTCTTCTTGCCACGGGCATGAATAGCAACGGTAAGGTCGTGGAAGATGCGGTTGGTAAATCGAGCAGAGCCGTTGTCTTCAACAGCAGCAACGAGCGACTTGAAGATTGGGTCTTCACACAACTCATCCTCGTACTCCAGAAGTTTGGATTCAAGATTGTATTCAGTCATGGCGACCGAAGTCTTGGCTCGAGCAATAGAGCGTCCAGTACGTCGAAGTCGAACCGAGGTTGTCGGTCCGGTGTTTTCGCTGTTTGAATCTCCGCCTTTCTTGTTTGCAGCATCAATGGTTGCTTTGATGGTTGCAGCAGTTTCAGAATCGGTTTCACACAGTTGTGCGATTTCGCCAGCAGCGAGAATCTTAACATCGTCCCACTTCTTGTCATCTGCAAGGGTGTGAGCGTAGTTTTCTGCAATGCCCAAATCCATGAGCTTCTTCTTGGTTGCACTCTTTACGACCATCAGTTCTCACCTCCATCGGTTCCAGCATCTTCATACTCAATACCGCCAAAGTCTTCTTCCTTCTCTTCACGTTCAAAGGAATCACGCTCAACGACGGTTGCGCCTTCAGTTCCAAGTGCTTCATCGACGATAACATCGATGTTGAATGGGGAACCGTGCACACCACGGGACGGATCAATTCCGTCTTCACCGTAGCTGAATTGGATGATACGGTTTGCAGTGTTTCGAACAGAGAGCATTGAGTCATCATAGACCTTCAAGTCATCCATCGCGTTGATCAATCGGCGTTGCATGTAACCGGACTTTGCAGTACGAACAGCAGTATCGACCAAAGACTCACGGCCAGAAATGGAGAGCATAAAGAACTCCGTCGGCTCAAGACCACGCTTGAATGAACTCGAGATGAAACCACGGTCTGCAGCTGCACGTCCACCACGGCGGAAGTGAGGCAAAACTCGTTCATTGTATCCACGCTCAAGTCGCTTTCCACGAACCTTTGCTTGTCCGATCGAACCAGCCATCATGTTGAGGTTGTCCATGGAACCACGAGCACCAGAAATCGCCATGTTGACAGCAGCGTTGGTCGAACCGGATTGAGCCAGTTCGTTCTTTGCTACGTCACCCGCTTCTTGCTTACCTTGGTCAAGAATAACCATGATGTCTTCTTCGAGGGTTTCACGAGGGGTACGTCCAGGACGCGTTTCGTATCCACGACCTTCCTTTCCGAACTTATCGAGGGCTGCTTGAACAAGCACACCCGCTTCGATGTTGGCGTTCTTAATCGACTGAAGGGCCTCAGCACTGAGATCTTCATCATCAATACCTGTGGTAAATCCGAGCGAAGTACATGCAGCGATGGAAAGGCGGGTAAAGTCATCAAGGAATTTAGCACCAAGTTCAGGGCCATTGGTTTGAACGATGGCGTCGAGAAGACGTCCGTCTTCAGCACCGATTGCACGCTTATCCAATGTACCTTCAACCATTCCGTTCTTGACGACGACATCGTCATTTGAACGGCTGCGGAATCGCAAGTGGATGTTGTCCGGAATAATCAATGAGATAATGTCCTGTCCACGGAAGCATTCCTTGCCGTTTTCGTCCTTGACAATTTCCGGGATTTCACCGATATAATCGATGCTTCCAAGCATTTCAAGGCCGTGGCGACGGTTGATGAGTGTCCCAGGTCGGGAAAGCAAGTAAGCACCAGAAATGTGGTCGTGTATACCACCAATAACTGCTCCACCGTATCGAGGGGTCAAGATGTGCTCTTGAACACGCATCAAGATTTTTGCTTCGGCTCGAGCCTCTTCTGACTGAATGACGTGCAAGTTCATTTCGTCACCGTCGAAGTCAGCGTTGTACGGGGTACAAACTGCGAGGTTGAAACGGAAGGTGTGACCTTCCATGACACGAACTTCGTGGACCATCATCGACATTCGGTGAAGCGATGGTTGTCGGTTGAAGATGGCAACGTCTCCATCAATCAAGTGGCGTTCTACCAAGAGACCAGGCTTCGGGTTTCCGTTGCGGTCAATGGTTGACAATCGGTCTTCGACACGAGTTTGGTCGCCCCATTCGTCTGACGGGCTACCACAGTGAGGGCAACTGATTTGCAGATGCTCAGGGTGTGGATCTGGGTGAACCTTGTCTGCTTGAGCCAACTCGTGCATCCAGCGGTAGTGGAGTTTTGCACGTGGGTCATCTTCAGCAAGTTTCTGTGAATCGATGTCTTCACCGCGTAGGTTCGCAAGCGTTGCTTCGTCGTCAACGACGTAGGTTGTCTCTTGAGTTCCGTCAGGGTTGACAAAAATTTCCGGCTTGATGACAAGTCCTGGCAAGAAGTTCGGCGCAGGTAAGCACTGATGCATGTCTGGGCGAAGTGTTGTTTCTTCGTTACATTCAGGGTTGTGGCATCGGAATCCAGCGTTAATCAAACGGCTGCGTTGGTTGATTCGAACACGTCGGTTGTCACCACGAATGATGTAGTTGACACCAGGGTGAACATCAGGACCACGTAGAATCATTTGACGCATCTGTTCACGGTTACGGGAAGTCACACGAATTGGTACAGTCAGTTCCTTAGCGATCTTCTTTGGAACACCAACTTCGTTGACGCCCAAGTATGGATCCGGAGAGATAACCGAACGAGCACAGAAGTTCACACGCTTTCCGGAGAGGTTACTACGGAAGCGACCTTCCTTACCCTTCAGTCGCTGAGTGAGCGTCTTGAGCGTTCGTCCAGAGCGGTGACGAGCTGGTGGAATTCCAGAAGTTTGGTTGTCGAAGTAGGTGGTAATGTGGTATTGCAACAATTCCCAAAGGTCCTCAACAATCAATTGTGGAGCACCAGTATCACGGTTTTCACGCAATCGCTGGTTGATTCTCAATACGTCGACAAGTTTGTGCGTCAAGTCGTCTTCCGAGCGGTCTCCGCTGTCCAAAGTAATCGATGGTCGAACAGTAATTGGAGGGACGGGTAGAACCTTGAGAACAATCCATTCTGGGCGGTTTTTCTTGTCCATACCAATGAAAATCAAATCGTCGGAAGGAATGGCGCTAAGCCATTCTCGAACGTCACGAGGATTGAGTTTACGCTCAATCTCTGCTTTTCCTGCACCTTGCGACTCCAACTTTTCCTTGAAAGTCGTCGGCTTGTCGAGCATAATCTTGCCTTGCATAGCTTGGCAGTGCATACACTGTCCACGGCGAGTTCCAGTGGTTACCTTCTCAACTTCCTTGATAATCTTGGCAAATTCTGTTGAACCAACACCGTGCTTAATTTGGATATCACGGATACGAGTTCTGTAGTAATCTTGCTCACTCAGTTCAGGGTTTGAAGGGTGGGTGCTCGGGGTGTCGTGCAACAAAATTCTGCTGCACTTTGAACAGGTAGCCTTCAAAGCAGTCTTGATGAGGTTCACGAAACCAATGTGGATGACAGGAAGTTCCAGAGCGATGTGGCCGAAATGGCCAGGTGACTCGTCGTACTTGCAGTTGTCAGTTGGACAAACCAATCCAGGTTCGATGACACCCATGTGAGGGTCCATCAATCCTTGACGGTAAGCGTGTCCGTCGTCCTTGTATGTGTCAGCAGTTTTCACTTCGACAGCTGACATTTGGCGGATTTCTTTGGGTTCCATTAGGCCAAAACGAATCTGTGCGATACGCTTTGGAATCATTGTGTTTGTTTGACTCATCTTCGGTCCTCCAGTTCAAGACGCATGGCCACACCTAAACTCTTCATTTCGTCGAGGAGCAGCTTGAATGCGTAAGATGTTTGTACTTTGTACACTTCTGCGCCATCGCCGTGAATCGGGCTGACGTAAGTGCGTCGCTTTGGATCGTACCAAGCAATGTGACCGGATTGAGCACAGACGTACATGTCTATTCCGTCCGATTCATCGAGCAGTCGGTCCTTGATGACCATTGATGCACCGTGTGCAATCAAACAATCACGTTCCATTTCACCGAATCGCAGACCACCTTGGCGGGCACGACCTTCAGTTGGCTGTCGAGTGAGGATTTGAACACGGCCACGGGAACGGGCGTGAATCTTCGAGGACACCAAGTGGTGCAAGCGTTGGTAGTAGATACAGCCGATGAAAATATCAGCAGGATAAACTTCTCCAGTTTCACCGTTAATCATGGTTTCACGGCCGGTGTGAGCAAGTCCATTTCGAACAAGTCCATCACGTAGGCTGCCTTCCTTTTCTCCACGGAAAGCGGTCGCATCAATTCGGCGACCTTCCATCGAACCAACTTTACCACCAATCATTTCCAGAACGTGTGCAACGGTCATTCGAGATGGGATAGCGTGCGGGTTGATGACCAAATCAGGGACGATTCCATCAGCAGTGAACGGCATGTCCTCAGGTTCAACAAGGCGTCCAATGACACCTTTTTGACCGTGTCGAGATGCGAATTTATCGCCAACTTCCGGGACCTTGTGGCTTCGAACCATAACTCGGACCAA
>Ga0209631_10007142_pt1 | contig 11296 bp, 8 predicted proteins | sample COG_08_FD_184752 | JGI IMG/M metagenome (GOLD analysis project Ga0209631, IMG submission 184752) | Pelagic Microbial community sample from North Sea - COGITO 998_met_08 (SPAdes) (version 2) | ecosystem: Environmental > Aquatic > Marine > Neritic zone/Coastal water | place: Helgoland, sampling... | reverse complement strand
TCACCTCAACCAAATGTATATGATTTTTCTTTTCTAGCACCTTGCCCGACCTCTGGTCAAGTAATTTACAGTGAAAATGATGAACTAGTGACTAAAGAAAGTATAATTGAATTAGATAATAGAATTAAAAGTCAAAAAAGCGTTGAGGTAGATTTTTCAAAAATTTTAAATTCTAATCACTTCTTTAAGAATAAAGAAAAAGAATTATCAGAAGAAATTGGAAAATATTTAAAAGAGAAAACTGCTTTAATTTAACTTGTAATTAAATCCCCTCCACAGCAAGGTTTTGTGCATCCGGTTGTATTTGGAAAAGAAATTGGAAGATTTAATTTTGATCTTATAGCTAAAAATGCAAAAGCTTGGGATTCTACAAAGTCGCCATCAATTTCATAATCATCAATTGATTGAATAATTATATTTTTAAAAATATTTTTTTTTATTTTTTCGATTAAATATTTATTTTTTCTACCTCCACCACAAACAAGAACCTTGCAAAGTTTATTTTTTAAGTTTGGTAAAAATGAAACTAAACCTGCTCCAATAACTTTTGCTGTAAAATTTGTCAATGTTGCTACTCCATCTTCTAGGGAAAGACCTCTAGCGAATGAAACATCAAAATCATTGACATCGAGGGATAATTTTTTTTTATTAAGTCTATTTGAATATAGCTCTTGAGCATTTTCAAGGACTATATCATTTATATTTCCTGCGGAAGCTAAAAAGCCATCTTTATCAAATTTATATTTAGAATTTTTTCTAACCCAAGAGTCTATCAAGCAATTACCTGGACCGATATCTCTACTTGAGAATCCAAAAGTTCCTACAGGCTCTTCAATTATTGTTATATTCGATATTCCACCTATATTTAAGATACAGACTGGTAAACTGATTTTATTTTGAGTTGCTAATAATTGATGAAATATTGGTGTTAAGGGAGCTCCCTCTCCACCATTTTTAATATCATTTTGTCTAAAATTACAAACAATACTTTTATTTGTTAGTTGCGATAATAGCTTACCGTCTCCAAGTTGGTTAGAAATTTTTTCTTGTGAATTATGATAGATCGTCTGACCGTGAAATCCAATGATGTCTACTTTATTATTTACATCAATCTCTTTAACTATTTTTGCATGAAATAAAGTAATTTTTCTTTCTAAATCTGATAACTCCTTACTTAAATTTTTAACGTCGACTAAATTATGGATTTTTTCCTTAAGATTGTGAATATTTTGATAAATTTGGCTGTTGTATTCATAATATTGGTCTTTAATTACTTCATATTTGAAAATTCCGTTAGATTGTATAATTGAAGCATCTACTCCATCTCCTGATGTTCCGCTCATTAAACCTAAAGATGTGTATTCTTCACTCATATTTATATTTATTTATAATAATTTTTGTATAATAGTATTTTACACAAGTTGTACTATGAAAAACAAATTTTTATTAGAAATGCAATCACGTGGATATCTCAATCAGTGCACCAATTTAGATGCACTTGATCGAATTTGTGAGAAAAAGTCAATTTTAGGATACATAGGTTTTGATTGTACAGCAAGCAGTCTTCACGTTGGTAGTCTTTTGCAAATAATGATTTTAAAATTAATGCAAAAATATGGTCATCAGCCCATAGTGCTTTTGGGTGGAGGTACAACATTAATTGGTGATCCATCTGGAAAAGAGTCTACTAGAAAAATTTTAAACACAAAAGATATAAAAAAAAATATTAAAAGTATAAAAAAAGTTTTTAATAAAATATTAGATACTTCTAAGAAAGAAACGAGACCAATATTTGTTGATAATGCAACTTGGCTTACAAAATTAAACTACATCAAATTTTTAAGAGAAATTGGTTCTCACTTCACGATTAATAAAATGCTTAGTTTTGATAGTGTTAAATTAAGATTAAATAGAGAACAATCACTAAGTTATATGGAATTTAATTATATGATCTTACAAGCTTATGATTTTTATCAATTATTTAAGAACAGAAATTGCATATTACAAATTGGAGGGTCAGATCAGTGGGGTAATATAATAAATGGTGTAGAGCTTATCAGAAGAATGCTTCAAAAAGAGTCTTTTGGTTTAACTTCACCTTTGATCACGCTGGCTTCTGGAGCAAAAATGGGTAAAACTGAAAAAGGTGCTGTTTGGTTAAATAATGATTTATTTTCACCATATGATTATTGGCAATTTTGGAGGAATACAGATGATCGTGATGTTAAAAGATTTTTAAATTTTTTTACAGAATTAAAAATTAATGAAATTGATAATATTTGTAGTTCAGAAAAAAATATTAACAATTTAAAAATTATATTAGCAAATGAAGCAACTAAAATACTTCATGGGGAGACGGCTTCAAAGAACGCAGCACAAACAGCCATTAAAACATTTGAAGGAAATGGGTATGGGGCAGATCTCCCTCAAATTAAAATAAAATCTAGCGACCTTAAAAGAGGAGTTAATTTCTTAGAATTTTTATCCAATAATAAGATTATGCTGTCAAAAAGTGAGGCTCGTAGAGCAATTAAAAATCATGGTTTGAAAATTAATGATGTTTTAGTTACCGATGAAAAAAAAATACTTGTGCCAACAGATTTTAAAAAAAAAATTATAAAAATTTCATACGGTAAGAAAAAGCACTATTTAGTTGAAATCATTTAGAATTTTTATTTTTATCAATTATCTTTTGAATAAATCTTGGTGTAATAGTTCTAATAGGATTAATGGAGGTTTTAATTTTACCAGGTGGTCCTTTCATTTTAAAGCTTATGCCAAACAACCCTTCCCCAACTTCTTTTGGTATAATTATATCTCCTAGTACAGGTATTTTAGAAATCATTTTATTAAGAGTTTTTGCGGGAATTAAAGTTCCGCGCAAACTAGTTATTTCAGGACTTTGATATCCCTGCATCAAAACAGAAATACTTGGACCAAGGGCTAATATTTCGTTAATTTTCAAAGTGTTTTTCTCTTTTTGCATTGAAATTTCTAAACTATCAAATGATAAACCTTCACCTTCCGCTAAATCAGCTAAACCGCTTAAATCAGCTAATGAAAGTAGTTTTACCACTCCAGGTGCATTTATAACATTAAAATTATCAATTTTTAATTTTGAAATATTTGTTTCTTCATCAATGACGGATGTATAAAGTAATTTTCCTCCTGAAAGGCCTTTAAAGAAATTAAATTCTGTTAAGAAAGGTTTTGTTAAATCAGAATAAATTTCTAAATATTTTTTTTTACTTTTACTGTCTGTTTTCATTGTAATATCTAAAAAGTTACCTTCACCAAAGTCTCCTTTTGAGGAAATTTTTATAAATTTCCCTTTTTCAATTTCTCCGATTAATTTAAAATTTTTTAAATTATTTGAAAAAGGTACTGTAATATTTTTAAAATCAATTTCTATGTCTTTACTAATTTGAGAGTATTTATTTTTAACAGTTTTTTTATTTAGATATTTAGATAAATTACTAGCATCAAATTCACTTCCAGATATCATAATTTTCTTATCAAATAAGATAGAAAAATTATTATTATTATTTTTATCTTTAACGGTATTAACAAAAAGTTTTTTGAATGATAAAAGAGTCTTTTTTTTAAATTTAATATCATCAATTAATATTGAATTATTACCCTCAACATATCTTATTTTTTTTATTTTAAGATCATCTTTTTTCTTATTAAGATCTATTGAAATATTGGCAATATAGTTCTCGGGTTTCTTGTAATTAATTAGATTAAAGTTAATAAATTTGTCGTAGTCTGCGTTAAATTTAAGATTTAAAGTATCTTCTTGAACACTATTACTTAAATTAAAAGGTAAAAAATTTCCCTCATTTAAAGCATATTTGCCTGACATTTTTATATTTTTTCTTTTGTTGTTAAAATTAGATTTCAATTCAGATTTAGAAAATGAAATTTGATTTATATTTTTAGTATAAATATTATTGAATATAGGTTTTTTAAATTCTAATACAGTTTTTAACAATTTGCCTTTATTTTTGTAATCATATTTCTTTACTTTATATGTTTTATCAAAACTAATTAAAAAGCTATTATTTAAATCCGCCTCTAAATCTTTTATGTTTTTAATATAATCAAAATCTTTTAATAGGTTTTTATATTCTACGAATTTATTATTATATGATATTCGTGTTCTAAAATTAGTCTCTAATGAAATTTCTGGAGAAATTATTAATTTTAAATCCCCATCACTTATTTTTACAGGACCCGCCACTCCTGTAATATTCTTTATCAAAATATCAGTTTTATCAGCAAAAAAACTAAAATTTGTATTTTTTAAATTTATATCTTTTATAATTTGAGTTTCTAAATTTGATACCGAGCCTCGTACAATAAAGTTATCAAAAAAATTTTTTTTATTTAAATATACTTCTAATTCTGCATCTATTTTTCCACGTTTTATTTTATTACTAATAAAGCTTTTAAGATTTGATGGCTTTAAAGTCTGCGATAATGTCTTTAACTGACTGATATCAAGTTTATTTAAAGATAAGTTTATTTTTTTTATCTTAGGCTCTGTTTTTAAAATTGAAATAAAATCAATATATACTTTAATATTTTGTGCAGGAATGGCTAAATTTTGGTAATTTATTTTTGGATTAGTCGTTTCTAAAAATAAGCTTATCTCTTTCACATCAAGCTTAAATTTAATTGATCGGAGTGTTAGATTGATATTTTTATTAACTATATTAATCTTTTTTGAAATAATGTTATTAAATTTATCTGTTTCAATTCCAATGGTGGTCATAATAACAACTATTATTGTAAGACTTAAAAAGATAATTGCACTCAAGTTAAAAATAATTTTTTTCATTATTTATTTGTAATGCCTTTTTCTATAAACTGATCAATATTACCCTCGAGTACGCTCAAAGGATTTGTACTTTCAGTTTTATTTCTCAAATCTTTTACTAATTGATAAGGTTGCAAAACATAAGACCTAATTTGGTGACCCCAACCTATATCTGTTTTGGTATTTAATTCTTTTTGATTTTCTTCATCCCTTTTTTGAATTTCATGTTCGTATAATCTTGCTTTAAGCATTTTGAAACACGTTTCTTTATTTTTATGTTGAGATCTCTCATTTTGACACTGAACTACAATCTTAGTTGGTAAATGTGTAATTCTTACGGCGCTATCTGTTGTGTTAACATGCTGACCACCGGCACCACTTGATCTATAGGTGTCAATTCTTAAATCTTTTTCGTCTATATTGATGTTGATATCATCTTCTACAGCTGGATAAACCCATACACTTGCGAAACTTGTGTGGCGTCTTGCGCCACTATCAAAAGGAGATATTCTAACTAATCTGTGAACACCTGATTCTCCCTTCATTAAACCATAAAGATAATCACCATCAACTTTAACAATGGAGGATTTAATTCCCACCTCCTCTCCTTTATGTTCGCTAATAATTTCATATTTATATTTTTTTTTATCGAACCATTTGATGTACATTCTTCTGAGCATATCAGCCCAATCCTGGCTTTCAGTTCCACCAGCGCCAGCGTGTATTTCTAGGTATATATTGTAATCGTCGTTTTCTCCTGAAAGAAAACAATTTACTTCATTTTTTTTTATTTCTTTAAATACTTGTTCAATTTTTACACTACAATCATGAATAATCTCATCATTTTTTTCAATTACGGCGAGATTAAATAGATCTGAAATGTTATTTATTTCTTTTAATGTTGTTTGATAAGAATTTAAAATATCTTCAAAAATTTTTTTTTGTTTTACTGTCTTTTTTGCTATCTCTTTATTTTTCCAAAAATCTTCTTTAAGTAACGTTTTATCTATTTCTTTAAGTTTAGTTTCAACTTCTTGTTTATCAAAGATACCCCCTGATATTATTCAAAGTTTTTTTTGTGGCTTCTAATTGATTTTCAAAATTATACATTAATAAAATTGTCTAAACATTATCAATGTATCACGACCATTTATTGATATTAAATTATTATTTTCAATGTTGTTAATATCTCTTATTTTTAAAGCCTCAATAATTGTATTTTTTTCTCCGGGAGCTGATTTTAAACCCGTATTATAATTTAGTGAGGTTAAATAAATTTTTTTAGGAACGTTAAATTCATTAAAATCTTCTTTATAAAGAGAATTTTCTACAAAATTTTTAAATATAGGTAATGCAGCTTTTGATCCAGTTTCAAATTTTCCAAGTGTTTTGGGATTATCAAAGCCAATATATACTCCAATAACTAAATTGGATGAAAAACCAATAAACCAAGCATCATAATTATCATTTGTGGTACCAGTTTTTCCAGCTAAAGGAACTTTGAGAGATTTTAATTTTTTTGCCGTACCTCTTTCTACGGCCCCTCTTAATATAGTTACCATTTGATATGCTGTTTCTTCACTAAATACTCTTTGATTTGTATTTTCAATTTTAGGATATTCAGTAGATTGATCGATAAATTTATCACAGCCTAAACATCTTCTATTTTTAACTTTAAAAATAGTTTTTCCTCTTCTATCTTGTATTCTTGAAATTAAATTTGGTTCAATTATTTTTCCTCCATTAACAAAAGGGGCATATGCTGTCGTTAAATTAATTAATGTTGTTTCTGCTGCACCTAAAGATACTGATAGTAACTCAGGTATTTCGTCGTAAATATTTAATTTTTTGGATAAATCTAAAATTTTATCAAGACCTAGAATTTTTGCTATTCTAACTGTCATTAAATTTCTTGAATATTCAATTCCCTTTCTCAATGTAGTAGGCCCATAAAATTTTTTTCCATAATTTTCTGGTTTCCAATTTTTAAGTCCTACACCCTGGCTCTCTACAAATGGTGCGTCAAGTATTATCGTGTTCGGAGAAAAACCATTTTCTAATGCTGCTGCATAGACTATTGGTTTAAAAGCAGAACCAGGTTGACGTTTAGCTTGCGTAACTCTATTAAATTCACTTGACTTAAAGTTAAATCCACCTGCAAGTGCTTTAACATCTCCAGAAAATGGATTTATAACGACGATGCCTCCATTTACTTTTGGATACTGTTTTAATATCCAGTTTTTTTTTTCTTTTTTTACAAAAACAATATCCCCAATATTATACTGTTCAGGAATTGATTTATTATTTGGAAGCGTCCATTTTAAACTTTTTGCTAATAATTCTCCCTCCTCATTATTATTCTTCGTATTAATAGTTTTAAATTTTAATTGAAAAGAATTTAATTCTGTAATTTCTGCAAACTTCCATTTTAAAGTAGGGTCAATTTTAAATTTTTTAATTTTATTTTTCCAGTTTTTATCTCTAAACTTATTTGTTATTGGTCCTCTCCAACCATGTCTTTTGTCATAATCTTCAATACCTTTTCTTAAAGATTTTAATGCTTGAATTTGATAATCAATATTTAAAGGCGTTTTAATACTTAAACCCTGCGAATATAATTTTTTAAAACCATAGTTTTCATTAACTGATCTTCTTACTTCCTCTGTATAGGAATTTGCTTCGTTAACTATTTCTATTTTTCTTTGTTTTAAATTTAATTTTGAATTTTTAAAATCCTTAAGTTGCTTTTTTGATATAAAATTATTTTCTTCTAAATTTTGAAGTACTAAATTTCTTCTAAATTTTGCAACTTTAGGATATTTATATGGATTGTATCTACTTGGAGCTTTTGGAAGTGCAGCTAATAATGCTGCATCTGAAAAATTCAATTCTTTAATAGATTTGTCAAAATATTCTAAGCTAGCAGCTGCTATGCCATAAGTGCCTTGACCAAGATATATTTGATTCAAATATAATTCTAGAATTCTTTCTTTTGTATAAGCTTTTTCTATTCTAAAAGCTAAGATGGCCTCTTTAATTTTCCTTTTCATTGAAACCTCATTTGTTAAAAGAAAATTTTTTGCAACTTGTTGGGTAATAGTTGATGCTCCCTCGAGCCTTTTATTTTGTGATATATTTTTTATGTTTTTGATTACAGCTCTAAGAATTCCTTTTGCATCTACTCCAGAATGATCAAAAAAATTTTTATCTTCAGCAGATAAAAATGAGTTTATCACGTTTTTGGGTATGGATTCGAATGGAACAAACAGTCTTTTTTCTATAGCATATTCAGCTATAAGTTTGCCGTCATTAGAATATACTCTACTTGAAATAGGGGGCTGGTAGTTCGATAGTTTTTTATAATCGGGCAATCCAATAGAAAAATACCACAATGTTGATAGTGAAAAAAATATAATTACAATAAGAGAAGCGATTATAAATTTAAGTGAAAAGTTGATAAAATTTAACATTTTATCATCTTATCAATAAAAAATTTGACTATCTTTAGGCATAAAAACTTAATTGTCTGTATTTATACACAAATTGGTATAAAATAGTTATATGACAAATTTAAAATTCACAGATTTCAACAAATTAAAAGGAATTCAAATAAAATGGAAAAAAACTTATATATCGATGCATCACATCCTAACGAAACACGCATTGTTCTTAAATCTAACAACTCAATCGAAGAGTATGAGTTTGAAGACAAAAACAATTTAAATTTTAAAAATAATATATATCTTGCTACAGTAAGTAGAGTTGAGCCTTCACTGCAGGCTGCATTTGTCAACTTTGGTAGAGAAAGACATGGATTTTTAGCATTCAATGATATTCAATCAGATTACTATCAGATTCCATCTGAGGATAAAGAAAAAATTAGAATTGCAGAAGAAAAAATAAGAGAAGATTTAAAAGATAAAGCTAATGACGCTCCTAGTGAAAGCTCTCAACCTGAAGTTAATTCAGAGGAACCAGATGAAAAAATTGTAACTAATGATTCACAAAATGATAAAGTGCTTAAAAAAAAAGATTATCACGAAGAAGTCAAATCTTCTTATGGAATAAAAAGATATAGGATACAGGAAGTAATAAAACCTGGACAAATAATTTTAATACAAGTTATTAAAGAAGAAAGAGGGCAAAAAGGAGCTGCTCTTACAACTTTTATTTCTTTAGCTGGAAAATATATGGTTTTAATGCCTAACACCCCTAAGGGCGGCGGTATATCAAGAAAAATTTTTAACTCTTCTGATAGACAAAAAATAAGAGGTATTCTTAATGAAATTGAAATACCAAAAAGTATGGGTGCAATTGTCCGAACTGCTGGTGCAAACAAAACAAAAAATGAAATTGAAAAAGATTTTAAAAATACTTTAAAAACCTGGGAAGAAATAAAGACTAATGCACTAAATTCAAATGCGCCATCTTTAGTTTATGAAGAAGGTGATATCATTAAAAGAACTTTAAGAGATACTTACGATAATGAAACTAATAATGTTTATATTGATGGTAATGAAGCTTACCAAAAGGCAAAGAAATTTATGAAAGAATTAATGCCCAAAAATGTAAAAAATATTAAAAAATATAGAGGTAAAATTCCTCTTTTTCATGACGCAAATATAGAAAAAGAATTAAATAATATTTATGAACCTAATGTAAAATTAAAATCAGGAGGTTATTTAGTTATTAATCCAACAGAAGCTTTAGTTGCGATCGATATAAATTCTGGCCAATCTACTAAGCAAGTTAATATTGAGAAAACAGCCTTGAATACAAACATTGAGGCTGCTGAAGAGATAGCACACCAAATTAAATTAAGAGATTTATCAGGATTAATTGTTATTGACTTTATTGATATGATTAATTTTTACAATCGAAGGGCTGTTGAAAAAAAATTGCGGGAGAGTATCAGAAAAGATAGAGCTAGAATTCAAATTGGAAGAATAAGCAATTTTGGACTACTTGAAATGACTCGCCAAAGATTGCGGGAAGGATCTATTAAATGGGAAACACAGTTATCACTTAGTTCATTTTCACAAAAAATTCTTAAAAAAATTCAACACCTCGCTTTTATTGACAAGGTAAAATTAATTAAGACTTTTGTTCCGGAAAAAGTAAAAATGTATATTGAAATGAATTTTCTAGAAGAATTAGAATATTTCCAAAAGAAATATTTATTTAAGATTGAAATATTATCAAATCAAAAATTAATAATTCCTGAATACAAAATTGAACTCTTAAATAAATCTAAAAAAGTTCTAGATATAATTGAAAATATAAATAAAATTTCAGAGATTAAAAAATTAAAAAAAAATATTACTCAAAAAGCAAAAGTAACAAAAAAAAAAACAAAAAAAGAATTTAAGAAAGAAAAAAAAGAAGTTAAAAAAAAAATTGTTAAAAAAAAATTTAGAACTCTTTGGATAAGAAGAAAAAAAAATTAAATTAATCCTTTGCTGGATGTGCTTGCTGTGGCAAAATAATTTTTTTTCATTCTACCTGCCAAATATGAATTTCGACCAGAGATAACAGCATCTTTAAAAGCTTTAGCCATTAAAATAGGTTTTTTGGCATTGGCTATAGCACTATTAACTAAAACTCCATCGCAGCCAAGCTCCATAGCAATAGTGGCATCTGATGCTACACCAATTCCAGCATCTACTATAACAGGAACTTTTGATTGTTTTAAAATGATTGAAATATTAATTGTATTTTGTAGCCCTAACCCTGATCCAATTGGAGAAGCTAATGGCATAATTGCTGATGCACCATAATCCTCTAATTTTTTTGCAAACAAAGGATCATCTGTACAGTAAACCATTACCTTAAAACCTTCTTTCACTAGTATCTTTGTTGATTTGAGTGTCTCAATCATATTTGGATAAAGTGTTTTCTTATCACCCAAAACTTCTAATTTAACTAATTTCCAACCACCCATTTCTCTAGCCAATCTTAGAGTTCTAAGCGCTTCTTTAGAATTAAAACATCCAGCAGTATTTGGTAAATAAATTATTTTTTTTGGATTTAAATAATCTGTCAATATTGGTTTTTTTCTATCGATAATGTTTACTCTTCTAATCGCCACTGTAACCATGTCCGCCCCTGACTCTTTTATTGCCTTAGCGGTTTCAGAAAAATTTTTATACTTTCCAGTTCCAACAATTAATCTTGATTTAAGAGATTTTCCACCAACTTTTAAAATATTTTTTTTCAAATTAGCCTCCTCCAATAAAATGAACTATTTCAAGTTTATCATGATTTTTTAAATATTTTTTTTTATAATTAGTTTTTGGAATTATTGAACCGTTGTATTCAATGGCAATTTTTTTATTGGTTAATTTATATTTTTTTAATAAATCTTGTATAGAAAAGTTTGATTTAATTGATATTTTTTTTCCATTTAATTGTATTTTTGCCATAATTCAGCTAATCAGTAATAATAATAGATATTAATGAATAAAATTATAATTC
>Ga0209631_10007135_pt1 | contig 11301 bp, 13 predicted proteins | sample COG_08_FD_184752 | JGI IMG/M metagenome (GOLD analysis project Ga0209631, IMG submission 184752) | Pelagic Microbial community sample from North Sea - COGITO 998_met_08 (SPAdes) (version 2) | ecosystem: Environmental > Aquatic > Marine > Neritic zone/Coastal water | place: Helgoland, sampling... | reverse complement strand
CCCTGCCCTTTGGGGCGTACACGATAGAGGATGGAGTTTTGTTCACAATTTACCCGAACTTCTACGATCTCTAAATAGTCACCCGAGGTCTTTCCTTTGATCCATAATTCATTCCTGCTGGAACTCCAAAAGGTGGCCATACCTTGTTCGAGGGCAGTCTTAAGAGCTAATTCATTGGCATAGCCAACGATTAACACCTCTCCACTTTCCGCATCCTGTGCGACTGCGGGTATGAGGTCTTCACCACAGGCAACAACCTTGGCAAGTTTCTTAAAATCGAGGGAGAGGGAGGTCCCGTTTTCCAGTTCGTGATGGTCCATATTTTTTGATTACTATGATGTGCACGGATAGTCGATTGGGAAAAGCTTTGTTTCTTACAATTGTCTGTATTCTCTGACCGAATTTTATTATGTATAATACCAAGATGCCCAGGGATAAAGAATATGCAGTCGTGCTTTTCGATGGTGTTTGCCACCTCTGTGACGGAGCGGTCCGATTTATTTTGCGACGGGAAAATTCCACATTGTTACGCTTTGCTCCTTTGCAGTCGGAAGCGGGTAAAGCTTTGCTAATGAAATACGGATATTCGGAAAACTATTTGGATGGCTTGATCTTTATTGAGAATAAACGAGCTCATGACCGTTCATCTGCCTGTTTGCATATTGCGGGTAAACTCAAATTGCCCTGGAAGTTGTTTGTTATTTTCCTGCTTGTTCCCAAGCCATTACGCGACCTTGTTTATCGGATGGTTGCGGTTGCTCGTTACCGGTGGTTTGGGAAAAAGGAAGTTTGTTCCCTGCCACAGGGAGAAGATCAGGCACGCTTTCTTTAAAAACTCTTTACCCCGCCAGTGCGGGGATCAGGTGTGCGAGGAGTCGGGTCATTCGGGGTAAGGCTAGTTCGGAGGTTCGCGTGACATCCTCGTGTGTAAGTGCATCGCTGTTCCGACCAGCGGCCAAGTTACTGATACATGAAATGGCTCCGACTTTTAAACCAAGTCCGTTTGCCACCATGGCTTCTGGTGTCGTCGACATACCTACGGCGTCTGCACCTAAGTTGGCAAATGCCCGAATCTCCGCTGGTGTTTCGAAGGCGGGCCCGGAAAGGGCGAGGTAGGTACCTTCTTTAATTTTCTGTCCTGTTGCGTTCCCAGCCTGCTTAATTTTCTGGATCAGTCCTGGGTCGTACACTTTCGATTGGTCGGGGAAGCGGGGAATGGAGGGGTGTGGCCCCTGTCCGATTAGTGGATTGCCCCCCATAAAATTCAGATGATCCGAAAGGGCCAGGAAGTCACCGGGTTGCAAATCCTCCCGAATTCCCCCTGCGGCATTGGTCAGCAGTAGCGTGCTGACTCCGAGTGCGTGGGCGAGAAGAGCGGGAAAAATGACCGGTTCCCAGCCAACCCCTTCATAAAAGTGCCTACGGCCCTGAAAAATTAGAACATCCAGACCACCTGGCCTGGCAAGCCAGAGGTTTCCCACATGCCCATCAACCGTGGTGGAGCCCATACCAGGCAATTTTTCATACGGTATACTGGAAATGGGAGATAGTCCGTCTACAATTTCCCCCCATCCGGAACCGCAAACCAAACAAGCTTGGGGATGGATATCCCCCCAGGTCTCGTCCAAAATTTTGCGGGCTTGTAGGAGCGAGGGGGACGGAGTTTCTTCAGCCATAAGTAAGTTCTACCCCATCCCGGCGGATGGTTACATGATTGGCTTGATCTGGGCGTAGAGAGGCTTCGGTTTGGCCAACCACTTGGGCATCAATCCCGAAGGATTTGGAAATTTCAATGACTCGGTCGGCATGTTCGGGTGGGCAATATGCTTCTAAGCGATGTCCCATGTTGTAAACTTGGTGCATTTCCTCGTTGGTGGTGCCTGAGGCTTTTTGAATCTCTGCAAATAAGGGAGGAGGAACAAAAAGATTGTCCTTAATGTGATGCACGCCGGTTCCGAAGCGCATACACTTGGTTTGTCCACCGCCTGAACAATGAACCAACCCTTTCAGTTGGTCGCCAAGTTCCTCTGCCATAGCCTTGGCTACCGGCAGATAAGTGCGGGTGGGGCTGAGCAATGCCTGGCCTACACTCAAACTAGAACCTGGGAGTGGGTCTGCCATACGGTATGGCCCGCAGTATATGTATTCCTCCGGGGTTTTGGAATCGTAGGTTTCCGGGTATTGTTCGAAATAATGCTTTGATAAAAGTTCATGCCTGGCACTGGTAAGTCCATTGCTTCCAATACCACTATTCTCAATCTTTTCATAGCTTGCTTGTCCGCTGGAGGATAGCCCGACAATTGCTAAGCCCGGGCAAATTCGGGAATTATCGATCACCCGGTCACGTTCCATTACCGCTACGGCACAAGAGTCCACCGCCACCGTGCCGGTCAGGTCTCCAACATCTGCAGTCTCCCCTCCCCCGCTGAGTACAGAAATGCCGAGATCCCGTAAGGATTGTAAAAACTCTTCAGTTCCTTCGATCAATGCAGCCAGAGCGTCGGCGGGAAAGTTTCTTGCATTCCGGTTAACGGTGCTGGAAATCATTACTCTTTCCCACGAACCCACACAGGCCAAGTCATCCAAATTCATGACCAAACTATCCTGAGCAATTCCTTTAAATACAGAGGCATCTCCAGTCTCCCGATACCAGAGATATCCAAGTATCGATTTGGTGCCTGCCCCATCGGAATGAATGACATTGCAAAAATCATCCCGTCCGGTGAGTGCATCCGGGGTAATTTTGCAAAAAGCCCCGGGGAATAATCCACGGTCCATACGATCCACCACGCGGTGAACTTCCTCCTTGCTCGAAGACACGCCTCGTTGATTGTAGCGATTTTGGGAACCTTCCATGATTCTATCTCCTACTACTTGCTTGCCCCCTTGACCATCCGAAAGCACTTTGGATCGTTCAATTACCAAAAAAATTTGAAATTTAGGGTACAGTCATACTTGGAATTTGCGTCTTGGAAGCACAAAGCCCTCCCCCATTTGAGAAAAGAGGAAGGATGGAACAATCTATTTTGGCAAATTATGCGGACGAGAGAAAAATCCTCCAGAAAAAGCTGGGCAGGAAATATTTTCCAAGAGGGAAGAGTTCGATTATCTGCCCTCATAACCCCCTCTAATTTTCTGCTACTATCCCATGGGTCCTTACGCGCGGTCGAAGCCCTCGGAAAATATGTTCATCTAAAAAAGTGGAAATTGGATGGAGTCAGCGGTCCGGTAAATTTGGTAAACCAATTTCTTTTATCAGCAAATTTACAACCAAAAGATGAACCAAGTATTTCCGCTCGTGACTTTAAACTTTTTCAAACTACTTCAAAAATAAATCCAACCAGGCGGGATGGATATGAGCTATATCGAGTTGAAGGCAAAGAATGGCCACGGGCAAGGGTATGGGCTCATAAGTTTGCAATGGAAGCGAACCCTCCGATGGACTTAGCCGCCATTACCCAAATGGCCAAGCAAATGCAGGCTGCAAAAAATTTATTTATTCTTAAAAATTCAGAAAATATATTCTGTGCCATGGCTGGGTTTGGCCGTTCCACTGAACGGTATCAGGTGATCAATATGGTTTATGTACCCGAGGAATTACGCCGCAAAGGAATGGCTGAGGAGTTGCTTAACCGCATGATTCTTGAGTCTAAAGCTTCTGGCTATAAGGGGTGTTTACTTTTCAGTGAATGGCAGGGGTCTCGCAATTTATATGAATTAATGGGCTGCAAAACCTTGGGCAGGTTTGTGGAGCAAGATTTAGCCTAACTCATCTTCAAGTGCTTCGAGAGTTCGCTTTCCATCTTCTAAGTGAGCGGTAATACGTTTGCCCGGGGGGAGATTTTTCACGGAACGAACCAAGTTTCCTTCCTTGTCGGAAAGATAGGAAAATCCACGCTTAAGTGCTGAAGGCAGGCTGTTTGCCTGTAATCTTTGCTCGATAGAATTGAGCTTGGTGTTGGTTCTTTCCAAAAGATTTACCGCACAGGTTTGGAGACGGTGTTCCAAATCGTCCAATTGCTGTTGGTGCCGTTCCATTTTGGCCTGAGGTGAACATTTTTCTAGACTCGCTTCAACCAGGGCAAGTTTGTCCGATGCCCGGGAAAGAAAATCTTGTGGTACACGAAGTAGGCGTTCTTCAAGCCGGTGAAAGCGTTCGATTTGTTCGAGGTACTGGGAACTTATCCATTCAGCAGCAGCAGAGGGTGTCTCCGCCCGTAAATCGGCCACGAAATCAGAAAGGACAAAATCGGTCTGGTGACCAATTGCGGAAATGGTGGGAATGGGACAATCTGCAATAGCACGAACCAAAGCTTCGTCATTAAATGCCCACAAGTCCTCAATAGATCCCCCTCCCCTGGCCAGAATAAGCAAGTCGATATCAGGAATTTTTGAAGCTATTTTAACCCCGTTGATAATTTGAGCGGGGGCTTCTTTGCCTTGAACCAGAGAGGGAATTAACCAGATGTTTCCTGTCCAGTTTCGCCGTTTTAAAATACTAATAAAATCCTGCAAAGCTGCACCGTCAGGCGAGGTAACAATACCAATAGTCCGTGCAAAGATGGGTAAGGCAAGTTTTCGTTCCTCTTCGAATAGTCCTTCCTCTAGCAACTTTTTTTTGAGCCGATCAAATTGGAGTCGAAGATCACCCAGCCCGTCCTGAAGCAAATGCCGTATCCGTAACTGATATTCTCCCCTTGGTTCATAGACAGAAATTTCACCGTATGCCAGGCATTCGTCACCTTCCGCTGGTAGATAAGCCGAACCCGATGCATCTCCGCGAAAAAATACTGCCTTTAGCTGGCAGTTATTATCCTTGAGTAAAAAGTACCGATGTCCACTTGCCTGGACTCTCAGGTTGGAGATTTCTCCACGCACCCAAACCACCGGAAATTGCGTTTGCAAAGATTTGCGAATCGCCTGGGTCAACCCAGTGATCGACCAAACCGTAGAACGATCTTCTTCCTGCTCAAACAATTCAGTCTGCACTCTTTCCCTTTCTTTTAAGGACAAACCTTCCCAACAAAACGGTGACCCCAATAATGCAGGCTCCAGTCCATAAATACTTCCATTCGCCTCCAAAAATTCCGGCAAAGGCAAGAACATATCCACAGCCCGTAAAGGAGAGAATGGGCAAAGAGACGAGCAAGTACTGGGTAAAGGGCATTCTGAGAAGCCCGAGGCCATAGTTGGAAAAGATAAAGGGTACTCCTGGGGTCAGGCGTAAAATGATGGCCCATTCGAGCATGTTATCCGGAGTAGATTCAGGAAGGTGGAAACGGGTCCTTGCGAGGAGTTTACCTAATAAGCCTCTGGCTGGTCCACGGGCGAGCCAATATGTCCAGGAGAGATTAGCAAACAAGGCAAGGGTGCAATACAGGCAGCTAAGCCACGGGCCATTCTCTCCGCCCCACAGTCCGGCTAGCCCAAGTAAGGGAGCAACTGGTAATATAAAGCCGGGCAATACGGCAATAGCCAGAAATAGTAGCGGACCGTTATGAGTCAGGGTATTCCGGGTCGTTTCCCATAATTCTTCAAGCTTGAGACGAGCGGAATCTCCACCAATCTCAAGAAATATAAAGTAGATACCGAATAGCAGAGCAAACACTGCCAGCACTCCTGCGGTGAGCCATAGCAGTTTGCGACCCATTAATCAGCTAAGGGTGAGGGTAAGGGAGTGGACTGATTGATGTCCTTGGGGTTTTGTGGAGAATTTAAGGATGTACCAGAACCAACATTATTAGCTTCGGTAAACGCATCATTATCCTCAATGGGCGTGGTGTTGGAAATAGATTTGAGAAAGGGAATAGCTAGAAAAATAAGTATTCCAGCAATGCAAAGAAAGAGAATGAGTTCGATAATGGAATATCCGTGAGTCTTCTTCATCATTTAACCATTGTCTTTGTTTGAGTTGATTGGCGATAAGCAAAATCAACTTTTTATCCACCAAAAGAGTAGTCCGGGTAGAAAAATTCCAATTAAGGCAACGATACCAATAATCAATTGCGCGCGCTGAGCTTTTTTGCGATTCTCTGGAGTGTCAGGTGAAGGGGGATTTCCCCAGTCAACATCTTCATCCTTCCCTTTTTCAGTATCATCCTTCACAACTATTATCATTCACGCCATCGAATATGTCTCAAGAAGATTCAATAACATTTAATCGGGTAACCATAGTAGGTCCTGGTCTATTGGGTGCTTCTATAGCTATGAGTTTAAAGAAAAAAGGCATTGCCCGAGAGATTTGGGTGTGGCTGAGAAATGAGCAAAAAAAAGAGTTGTGTGAACAATCGGACTGGTGCGACCGGGCACTGATTGATTTACAGGATGCAGTAGGCGATTCCGATTTGGTAATACTGTGTACGCCAGTTGAATTGATTTTGAATCAACTCACCCAAGTGTCTGGTTGGTTGAAACCGGGTTGTATTGTTACTGATGTTGGGAGCCTAAAAAAAGGAATATGCCAAAGAGCAGATGAAGTTTTTAGAGATAAACAAATATACTTTGTAGGTTCCCATCCTATGGCAGGTTCCGAAAAAACGGGTATGAAATTTGCATCCTCATCTATGTTGGAGAAGAAAAATTGTATGGTTACTCCGACCGAACAAACAAATTTAAAATATTTAAATAAAATTACAAGAATGTGGGAAATGCTGGATATGAAAGTGACCCACAAAACCCCCGATATACACGATGAAATTGTTGGATGGATCAGCCATCTGCCTCATTTAATAGCTTCTGTATTGATTAATACAGTTGGTGAAAAAGATTCAACATGGATGGATTTATCCGGTAATGGACTAAAAGATACGACACGAATTGCCAGTGGAAATCCAACGATGTGGAAAGAAATTCTTATGGGTAACCGTAAAAATTTAAATATATCTATCGATCATCTGATCAAAAACCTAAAGGATATTAAAATAGCATTAGCTTCTGAAGATTCAGGCAAGATAAACAAGCTTCTGGACTCTGCAAAAATCAAAAGGGATCAATTGAATGATAACTGAAAAAGAATCAATTTTGATTCAACCATTTGTAAATCCATGCAGAGCTGTGGTTGAAGTACCAGGTTCCAAAAGTATTTCCAATCGAGCACTCATATTATCGGTTATGTGCAAGGGCCAGGTTGAACTTAATGGATTACTGAAAAGCGAGGATGTCGATCTAATGCAGCAAGCTTTACTGCATTTAGGCGTGAACATCCAAAAGAATGGAAATAATATTAAAGTTTTTGGTAATGGAGGAGTAATTAATAAAAAAGAGTGCACAATAAATGTGGGAAATGCGGGAACGATTGCACGGTTTCTAACCTGCTTACTCGCTGCACAAATAGAAGGTGTTTATCACATGGATGGAACACCGGCTATGCGGAAAAGGCCAATGCTTGAGTTGTTAAACTGTTTAGAAAGTTTGGGCTGTAAGATTGAGTATCATGAAAATTTTGGACACTTTCCTTTCACGCTGTATACAAATGGTTTAAGTAATAACAAAATCGAGATAGACGCTCGAAAAAGTGGGCAAAATATTTCTGGATTACTCATGCAATGCCCCCTACTCAATAACGATTGCACGATAAACTTTACTGGGGGAACTGTTTCTGTGCCATTTATTGATATGACTCTTAAAATGATGCGATCATTTATTGATAAAAATACATTAAATTATACGCTTTCAAGAAATTCCGCCGAAGTGCCAGTTTGCGAATATAAAAAAGATGATTTTATCTATCAAATAGAGCCTGATGCCACAGCAGCTAGTTATTTCCTAACCTTACCCCATGTAGTTGGTGGTAATTGTAAGGTGTTGGGAATGAAAGAGGAGATGCTTCAGGGTGATATTGGCTATTACAATGTCCTCAATGAACTTGGAGCTTGTATAGATTTCGATGACGAGGGAGTCAAAAGCACCAATCTTTCCACATTAACAGGTGGATCATTTGATTTTGTTGATATTTCTGACACTTTCCTCTCTTTGGCGGCAATTAGTCCACTTTTGAATGATAAATTGGAAATTTATGGAATTGAGCACACTCGAAAACAGGAAACTGATCGGGTATCTGCGATGGCTCGAGAATTAACCAAACTAGGGCAAGATGTTACTGAAAAATCTGACCGTCTTATTATTAAGCCAGATTTAAATAAATTACGTACAGTCGCCAAAAATGGTGTAGAGATTTGTACCTACAAGGATCATCGGTTTGCGATGAGTTTTGCCATTTTGGGATCTTTTGATTTATTTGGCGATGGTCAACCATGGTTGACAATAAAGGATCCTGGATGCTGTGCGAAAACTTTCCCTGGCTTTTTCGACCGCTTAAATACAGCCTTAATCGATTCTAATGCAAAAATATAATTATATTTCTATATCTTTGGACGGTGCTGCTGGGTCTGGAAAATCTACCACTGCACAGGCCATCTGCCAAAAATATAAATATATTCATGTTGATACCGGTTTGCACTACCGAGCTCTTTCTTTATTTTTCCTAAATAAAAATATACTTCCTGAATTGGTTCCTCAGTATTTACTTTCAGATACCGTAAATCTCACATCCCAATTAGATGAATTTACTGTAAAACTTTTTGTCGAAGGAACTTACTTTTCTAAGAAAGAACTGCGTAATGAACGTATGAATAAGGAAGTTTCGTACTATGCCCGTATTCCTGAAGTTCGTTCTCTTTTGTTAAAATATCAACGTGGATTAGTGAAATATGGCTTAGATCAAGGATTTTCGGGTATAATTATGGATGGTCGTGATATTGGCAGCGTTGTATTACCTGATGCAAACCTTAAGGTTTTCCTACATGCCGAAATCGATGTTAGGCAAGGCAGGCGCTTATCTGATGGTGAACGTGATTCTATATCCAAACGTGACAACATTGATAGTACCCGAAAAGTCGCACCTCTCATGTGCCCAGATGGGGCATTATCCATAAACACTGGTATCTTATCTGTTGATGAAGTCGTCTCAGTAATATCCAATCATATATCTTCATTGTCTTGAGAAATTTTTATCGATTTGCCCAGTATGTAAGCTGGTTTTATTTCAAGGCTTTTCATCGTCTGGAAGTTCACGGCATCAAAAATGTTCCACAATCTGGTTCTTTTATTTTGGCTTCTAATCATTCAAGTTATTTCGATCCCCCTGCCCTTGGTTGTAGACTGCCTCGTAACCTTCATTACTTTGCTAGAGATTCTTTGTTTTTTTGGCCACTTGGTGTTCTCATAAGTAATCTCAATTCTATTCCTGTAAATCGTTCTCAATTAGACATAGCTACCTTGAAACGTGTTTTGAAAGTTTTAAAAGGTGGTGATCCCTTGTTACTTTTTCCTGAGGGTACCCGTTCCACGGATGGTAATTTAGGCGAAGGCAAGAAAGGTATTGGTTTGTTACTTGCCAAATCTCAAGTGGATGTATTGCCGGCTAGGGTTACGGGAGGTAACAAAGTACTTGGTAAAGGAATGCTCTTTCCTCGAATTGGCCGCAAACTTGTTGTGGAATATGGTACTCTTTTAAAAATCGATACATTAGACCCCGGGAAATCTGATACAAACCGGTACGAAATAATAGCCAACAAGGTACTCGCTGAGATTAACCGAATTTAGCAACCTGTTTCCTGAGCTGGGGAGTTTTGGCAAGCTAAGGGTTAAGTGAATTAACAATTCTATCCATGATTCCCTGAGTTGGATCTGGGAATTTGAATGTTTGACCGGTTATTGTCTCGAACAGATGAATGTATCTGGCAGATAACTCAACCACCAGATTATCGGGGGCTTTGGGCAGGGTTTTGTCCTTGTAGGGGTCGCAGTTTTCGCGAAACCAAAGCCTGAGGAATTCCTTGTCCACATTTTCGGGTTCCAGGTTCTGCTCAAATCGGGTCTCGTAGCTTGGTTCAAGCCAATACCTTGAAGAGTCCGGGGTGTGAATTTCATCAATGAGGAGAATTTCGCTGTTTTCTGAAAGACCCATTTCATATTTTGTATCTACCAGAATAAGTCCGTTTTGCCGGGCAAGTTTTTGACCGCGGGCAAAAAGCATTAAGGCGTGTTCAGACGCGTAGTCCCAGTGCTCCTGAGTCATCCAACCTTCTTTGACAATGTCTAGAGGAGAAATTGGGCGGTCATGAGCTTCTTCCTTGGTGGTGGGAGTAAGAATGGGTTGGCGAAATTTTTCGTTCTTATGCATTCCCTCGGGGAAGGAGATACCGCAGTATTGCCTGACACCCGAGTTGTATTGCGTCCAAATGGAGGTGCTCGAACTACCGGTCATATATCCACGCACCACAAATTCAACGGGGAACGGTTTACACTTTTTGGCCAGAGTAACATTGGGGTCTGGAATACCTAGCACATGATTGGGCATAATATCCATCGTCTGTTCAAACCACCAGGCACCGGTTTGGTTAAGTACTTGTCCTTTAAACGGGATGGCTGCCAAAACCCGGTCAAATGCCGATTGCCTGTCTGTGGTGATCAGGGCGTATTCATTACCAAGATCATACCGGTCTCTAACTTTTCCCTGATACTTTGGAAATCCATCAAGGTGAGTATTCTCAAGGCATTCTAAAAGATGGCGGGAAATGATTTCTCGATAATCATGAAGTGTGTGCAAGGCGTCTATCATTTGTGGTGCAAAGAATGCAAAGTTAGTTTGCTCGGCCAAAAGTTCAAGCCCAAGGAAAAGAAATCTCGTTTCATTGACGAAGGTGGGCAAACCATATAAAAGTTGAGTAAATTTATACAACGAATCAAAGCCCATGAACCTAGATACCCAATATGACCTAATTATAATTGGAGGAGGACCTGCGGGTTACGCGGCGGGCATTCGGGCCGGACAACTTGGCCGCCGTGCCCTGGTTGTTGAAAAGGAAAGAGCCGGGGGTACCTGTTTGAACTGGGGGTGTATACCTTCCAAGGCTTTGCTGAAAAGTGCCGAAGCCTATCAAGCCGCCCTGCACTCAGAAACTTTTGGCTTTACCTGTAAGGAAATTGAAGTTGATTTCGCCCAGGTAATGGGTCGTTCCCGTAAGGTTGCGGATCAAATGGGAGGTGGGATCGAATTTTTATTTAAGAAGAATAAGGTAGATTACATTGTCGGATCTGCCAATTTATTGGAGCCTGGGAGTGTTGAGGTGGTTGATGGTGAGCACGCGGGTACATTACTAAAAGCTGACAAGGTGATGATTGCGACCGGGTGTAAACCTAGAACCTTGGAGGAAGTGCCTGTTGATGGGAAGCGTATCATGACTTCGAGAGAAGCATTAGCAATGAAGGAGATGCCAGCAAGTATAGCCATTCTTGGGG
>Ga0209631_10007132_pt1 | contig 11303 bp, 5 predicted proteins | sample COG_08_FD_184752 | JGI IMG/M metagenome (GOLD analysis project Ga0209631, IMG submission 184752) | Pelagic Microbial community sample from North Sea - COGITO 998_met_08 (SPAdes) (version 2) | ecosystem: Environmental > Aquatic > Marine > Neritic zone/Coastal water | place: Helgoland, sampling... | reverse complement strand
CGAGAGCAAGCCGGGTGAACGGGCGCCGTTCGAGTTTGCGGGTCCGCGCGTGCGTATGGGCATCCACGCGGCGTCGGTGTCCCGCGGCGACGAGGACGATCCCGGCGCCGGAGGCGGCCAAGTCGGCGCATGGTGAGTTTATTTTTTAATTCTCGTATGGGGAAATTCGATTGACGGGTAAGTGTTTTGTTCACAGGGACCTGCGCGGATTCACCAGGACGTTCGACAAGGACCACGGCCGTGTGAAATACGACGGGCCGGCGGTGGTGATGACCCGTGTCATCGGTGACAGCGCCGCGGGCGGGCAGATCGTGGTTTCCGAGACGGCTACCGCGGAGTTTGAGCGGCAACGCGCGAATTGCGACTTCGCCGTGCTCTCCGACCTCGGGCAGTTTCAGTTCACGGAGTTGACGGCGGAGGCGATGGGTTCAAATACTAAAAGTAAAGGTCGAAAGGCGGGACACGGTGACGCTGATGACGGTACGGAGAAGAGGCGGCGTGGCAAGGACAAGTACGTCGTGAGCCGGCTGCACGAGCTTCAGCCGCCTACGTTTTCATACATGCCCCTTCGAGAGTTCCCGCCCATGCTGCGCGGGACTGTCAAGCTCGACGTCGGGCACGGGCTCGATATCCCGAAGAAGCCCTCGATTCGGGTGGCGTCGAGACGGGGCGATACCGTCGTCATGGCGAGGGTGCACGGCGTGCGTCCGAGTAAGTGGGCGGAGGTGTGGCTCACCTCGAATTTTCAGCAGGTGATGGACAGACACGTGTGCGCCTTGCTTCAGCTCTTCGGCGGGGTTCCCCTCCGGGAAGACGCCGACGTTCCCAGCCACACGTACGCGCTTTGCTTCTCGGAGGCATCCGCGGCGGTTCGGTTCTCCATGGCGCTTCAGGTCTCGCTCATGTACGCCACGTGGGACAACGACGTACTGGAAAACTCGGTACGGCCGCACTACAGCAGGAGCGGCCAGTTACTCGCCAGGGGTCCCACCGTGTCGTGCATGGTCATCACGCTGGACGAAAACGACGGCGATGACTTGCGCGACATGTGCAGGCACATGGACTACTACGACGAGAAGGGCGTCGCGGATAAGGGTGACCTCGGGATGCGCATGACGGACCCGCCCGCGCCGCCCCCTTTTGCTCCACCCTCGGTCCACAACGCAGCTCGACCGCACCTTAAAGGTCACGGCGCCGGCGACAGCGAGTTGAACCACAGCGCGCGTGGTTTGGGTTTCGGCGGGGTTGAATCGTCCGCCGCGAGCGACGACAGCTCGACGGACTCGACCGCGGGCGGCGGCGGCAGCGGCGGCGCGCGGGCGATCGCATCGAGCGCCGGCGTCGGCAGCCGCGTGCTCTCCGCCTTCGGCTTCGTCGGCGGCAAGAAAAAGTCGGCGCTGAGCAAGGACCAGACGGAGACCCTGCGACACGTGTACGCACCGGGCGACCCGATTCGATACTCCAATTTCAGCGACGCCGCCAGGCTTCCGAGGTTCGAGACGCTGATGCGAACCATCTACCCCGGGCAGGTGTCCGTCACGGCGGATACCTGGCTCTCGGTGCAGCACGCGCTGCCCGAGGGGGTATCCCCGGTGGACCTCGGCGCGCACAAACTCCGGTGCAAGACGGTGATGTTGGAACCCTGCAACGGCGTGCGGTTCGAACAACACCGAGACATCATGGATTCGTTGGGGTCGGACCATCCTTCGGAACCGGCGTCACGGACGACGTCGATGACGGCTTCCGAGATTCGAGTTGATTTCCTCGACGACTTATCCGACGGCACCGGCGACTCGAACAAGAACGCCGAGTACGACGTGAGCTTATACAACGTCTCGCACAGGATACTGCACGAGCGCGTGTACCCGCCTCTGCGCAGCTTGCGGTGCAGCTCCCCGGGGTACTACGACTCGCCCAAGCCGTCCGAGGGCGTGGCCATCGTGTTTTGTAAGCCGCGGCTGCCCAAGAATTTGAACTCGGCGGCGGCGGAGAAGGCGCGGCAACGGTGGGCCTCCATCGCGCGCGCGCTGCTTCCCGTGTACGCTGGGTACGAGTGCAAGTCCCCGGAGACTGGGCAGTTCACCTTGGCGTTCACCAGGATGGAGAACGCCATCGGCTTCTGTACCAACGCGCAGGCGATGATGTCGCAATTCGCGGCTCGCGACGATTCCGGCGGGTGGCCGAAGGAGTTGCTCGACGCCGAGGCGAAGGAGGCCAAAGGCACCGAGGCTGCGGTGAAGAAAGAGCGCGAGGAGGCCCGCGCGAAGGGCCTCAAGAAGGTGAACTTCGTCACCGATACCTCCCAGCTCGCGGCGCACCAATCCGGCCAGCGGGGTCTACGGGTGTCGATGGGGATAGCCTACGGAAATAACTGCTTCCGCAAGCCGCTCCTGGAGACTGGCCGCGCGGACTACTTCGGGCCCCTCGCGAACCTCGCCGCGCGCGTGATGTCGTGCGCGCACGGCGGCCAGGTTCTCGTCGAGGGCGTCCCGCTCCTGTGGAAGGACCGGGAAAGATTCCGCGGCGCCGTGCACTGGTTCCCCAACGACACATCCGACGCCGACGCCTTGAAGCATCGCGAACTGTGGTGCGAGCGGAGCAAGACCGCGATCGACACCATGATGGGCACGTTCAACGTACCGTGGTTCTTGGTCGTCAACGCCGGCAAGGCGGCGACGCAGATGCTGATGAAGGAGATGCATCACGGAGGCGGCGGCGAGGCGGCGGCGATTGGTTCGCCGGTGAGGCCGTCGATCGACGGCGGCGGCGGCGTCGCCGGCGGGGATAGCGCGGGTGAACCCGCGATGCACCTGCTTTCAAACCTCCGCGCTACCCTGGAGCAGAAGAGCGAGCGGGACATCGGCGCGTGGATCCGGCAGGGGGGCGTCGGCGGCCTCGACATGGAGACGGGCACGAGCGAATCCGCGCTGGCGCTGTGCGCTCGGGGCTTCTGCGAGCTCAAGGGTTTCCCGCAGAAGACGCCTTTGGTTGAGGCGCGATCGCCCGCGCTCAAGCCCGCCAAGTTCCCCGCGGTCAACGCGCAGAAGGAAGCGGTGGTGTACGACACCCTCGCGGGCCCGCGGCCTCCCAGGGCGTGGGAGCCGGCGAAGGACTCGACCAGCTCGATGGACCGATCGTCAAAGTATTACGGCGGGAAGAGCGGAAGTAAGCTCGCCAGCATCGTGCTCGGGATCACGGGCAGCGGCAACTCGCACTCGAGGCGCGGTGGCGGCAAGAAGGGTAGCAAGTGGAACGTGGTGCGCGACGCGGTGGAGGAAAGGTCGGTGCGGGGCGCGGCGAAGAGAGCGCAATCGTCGAAGGACGACGACGAGGACGACCACGACTCCATCACGCCGTCGGGATCCGAGGAGGGATCCTTCCGCGCCGGTAACAGGTTCGGCCAGCGCGCGTCCTACTACGGCAGGGGGACCAAGAAAAGCGAGGGGGAGCCCGCAAAGGAAAAGGAAAAACAAGCACAAGCGGCGCCGCCCAAGGTACACGCGCCCACTCCGCTGTCCTCCGCCGCCGCCGCCGCTCGAGAGATGTTCGCGGCGCAGTACGACGAGGACGACGACGAGGACGACGGGTACGTGCGCGCCAAGTCCCCGGCCATCAGGCACGAGCCCAACGTCGACGCCAAACCCATCGCGTCCGCTCTCCGACGAACCGGGAGCAAAGCGGACTTCAACGCCCCGGATTCCGCGTCGGAACCGTCAACTTCGCGGGGCAACTCGCAACGCGGCGGGACGAGCGCGGCGGATTTGGTGCAGGGTGCCAGGCAGACGTCGTTCGGCTCTCTTCCGGTGTATAAACCCGGAACTGGGGTTGAACGAAAACCTCGGCTCGACCGCATCGACTCCACCACCTCCGACAACGAGCTCCGCGGCGAGCTCCGCGACGAGGGAAAGGAGGGAAAAGAGAGAAAATCGTCGTCGCCGCGGAAAGCTCCGTCGAGCGAAGACGATTCGCGGCGCGGGTCTCGCGACGGCGGACGAGGGAGCAGCGGGCGGAGCAGCCGGGTTGGACGTGGGAATTCGAGCCGCTCCGCGATGAGCATGAGCTCCGACGACGGCGCGGACGACGCGTACCAGTACAAGAGCCGAAGGGGCGAGGTGTTCAAGCGTCTTCTCGACGTCATCGGCACGGCGCAGTGTTCACCCGCCGCCCGGTCCCGCCTGTGGGACGCCGTGAAGGTGCTCAGTCGGATCGTCGAGGACGTCAAGACGCTGGACGCGGACGCGGGCGACGACGAGGTTCGGCACCACCTGGACCGGCTGCAACGGGCCATCAACCGCGAGTACAACAGCGGTCAGGTGCCGGTTGTTTTCTGCCTGGTGTTGATGTGCTTCGAGCACTGCAGCGCCGCGAGGCAGGTCAAGATGCACACCATGCGGACGCAGTACTTAATGAACACCATGCGGAGTAAAGGCAGCACCACGAGCCAGGGCAGCTCGCTGTCTTCCGAGAGTGGTAACCCGCGGTCGCGGTCCAGCCGCCACAGCAGCGGGCGATCGCACGGATCGTCCAAGTCCTCGGATTCACATCGCGACGCGGGGAAGGTTCGAAAGGAGAACAAGCTCGCGGTGGACCGCGCGCACCTCTCCGCGGCGGAGCTCGCGGCGGAGATTGCGCACGAGCGCGTCAACAACAAGTCCCCGCGACCGACCGCGACCGAGGGTGAGGGCGCCGACGATCCCGACTCGTCCGTGCACTCCGGCTCGACCCTATCGGAGTTTGCGTCGAGTCCGCGCCGTCCTTCCGGGTCCGCGTCCAGAGGCATCGAGATCACCGAGGCTGACGATGCCGACGCCGATCGTGACGGAAACGACGAGAGCGTCGTCATCGAGGATTCCCCCGACGACTCCCCGGACGACTCCCCGGACGAGGATGAGCGCGATCGGATGTCGATCATCGCCGGAGCGCCGCCCGAGTGCGACATCGAATCCGTGGTGGCCATCGCCGCCGCCGCGAGTTACGACGACACGCCGGACTACGGCCCAGCCGCGATGGAGACCTTGCGTTTGCGAGTGCACACGTGGCGCGGCTTCGACCTCTTCAAGTTCGCCGAGGACATCGGCCCCGAACGGCGCGGCGAGAGGGGCGGCGGGCCGCTGATGGCGGTCGGCGTCGCCATCTTGGACCGGCACGGAATTTTCGACAGGCTCGGCGTGGAGCGCGATTCGTGCGCCGCGTTCCTCGCGGGCCTGCACTGCCTCTACATGCGCCGCGGCGGTATATACCACGGCCCGATGCACGCCGCCGACGTCTTACAGGCGGCGGGCGTGCTCCTCGACGAGCTGCACCCGCACGTCCTCCCGGATGGCGCCGAGCCGGAGCCGAGGGAGCTGGACGGGTCGTTACACGCGGGTAAACGCGCGCGTCTGGACGACGTCCAGGCGTTCGCGCTCGTGTTGTGCGCCGCGATCCACGACGTCTACCACCCCGGCGTCACGAACGCCTTCCGCGCGGCGCAGGATGACGAACAGTCGCGGCGATTCGGCTCTAGCATCAACGAGAACGAACACCTCTCCATCGCGCTGGCGCTACTCGCGAACCCGTCCACGGACGCCTCGAGCGGCCTACGCGACGCCCAGCGCACACGGTTGGAGCGCATGATCAAGCACGGGGTGCTGCACACGGACATGGCGAACCACGCGGCGCTCATGCAGGACTTTAAGCACTGCGCCCGCGTCGCGAGTTCAGACGAGAATCATCCGTGGTGGTCCGAGAGCGACGCCACCGACGCGATGATCGGTACCACTAAATACCCGTACGAGTCGTGCGACTGCCTCGTGTCCGCGGTGCTCCACCTCGCGGACATCAGCAACACCGCGAGGCCTTCCCCACTGTTCCACGCGTGGGCCAAGCAGCTCCAGCACGAGTTTCACGCGCAAGGCAAGCGCGAAGAGTTGCTCGGCATGCCCGTGACGCCGATGTGCGCGTCGCCGCCGGCCAACCTCGGCGAACGCGCGGGTATGCTGCACGCCGCCAAGTCGTTGGCCAACGCGCAGATCGGGTTCGTGAACATGTTCGTGGTGCCGATGGTGCAGGAGCTGGTGGACGCCCAGGTTGCGCCGGATACCTTGCGCGAATGGAAGCATTCAATCGGTCGCAACGTGGCGTGGTGGGAGCAACGCAAGGCGATGAAGTCGCTGCCAAAAGGTGAGAAAGGGTGAGAAATAGCGGCACTGGCCAAACTGTCAGTCGCCCTTCACCACGCATATCATATCATAGGATGTAACATATAAAATCAGATCGTACTTGTAGTAGTCGCTCTTCGTTGATGGCCGAGCTGTCTGTCGATTTTTTTTTTTGGCTCGGAATTGGCGCCTCCGGTTTTTGCTTTCATATCGGTTACAGAAGGCCGCGGAAACATCGCCGAGCGCGCGTGCCGCCTGACCAGAAGTACCCGCATCGGCCATGGCTCGCGGAGGCTTGTTCACCGCGTGCATGTCGACATCGTCCGCTCGGGGCGTCGGGACGTCCTACGGCGCCGCCGGGTCGGGACGCGACCGCGCGCCGGACGGGCCCGCGGCGTTGGAGGAACTGCGCGAGGAGACGACGCGCGAGGCTGCGCTGAACGAGGTGTTCCGCAAGGAGTTCGCGCGGGAGCAGCGGCGTCTGCAGCGCGACGTCGAGGATGTCGTGGACGCCGCGAAGAGGGGCGGCATGGGGGGCGGCATGGGAGGAGGAGGAGGCAGGGCTCGCGCGGGAAGCGCGCGCTGGTCGGGATGCGCCACCGTCGCTGCCACCGCTCTCATCGCCTGCGTCGCGGCGCTCGCCGCGCTCGCCTACGTCAACGGCGTCGACGGCGTCGTCGCCCTCACCAACGCGCCCGTCGCGCAGTCCCGAGGTGAGCGAGGAGGTCGCAGCGTGCGCGGCCAGCACCAGGCGCAACGGCCCATCGCCGCGCGCCGGCAGCAGGAGCTCCAGCGATCGCGCGAGGAGGTTCGAGATCTGCACAGGCGACTCGACCAGATGGCTGAACGAGAGGAACGACTCGAGGGATCGCTGAACCCATGGGCGCTGACCGAGCCGCTGACACCCGACCCGCCGCGGCTGCTGCGGGACGAGGACGAGGCGACGTGGAAGGCGAGAGAGAAGGCGGAGGCGAAGAACGGCGCGAAGGATGCCGGAAAAATTGAGAAGATTGAGAAGCCGCCCGCCAAAGCCGCCGCCAAAGCGCCGAGGCGCGCCGGCGGCGGGAAACCCTCCGCGCGATGACCCGCTCGCTTCGACGTGTGGCGTAGATGTATAAACAACGAGAGCAGACACGATCAGAGCTCGTAGCCGGACCGCGCCGCGATCTCCGCAATCTTAAGCCGAAGCTCGCTCGACAACACGTCGCTCGCCTCGAGGCGGACGCGCCCCTTGTTACGCATGTTCTTGCCCTTCGCCGTGGGCGCAGACTTACCGTTCGCCTCCTTCGCCGCGACGCGTTCCCAGTACGTCTCGCATCGCTTCGCGGCGCGCTCGTTGTTCAGCAAGAGCCCCGCGGACTCGGCGACGGCGCACGGCGGCGTCTCCTCCACCTTGTAAGCATCCGCGATGAGACCCGCGTCTTTAGCGTCGAGCATGTCGCGTGTGTACAGCGCCGTGTACCACCCCACGGCGTCGATGCACCCGGTGGTGTTCCAGTCGCTCACCTCCGGCCAGAGCGCGGCGGCGGTCTCGAGGAAGTGTCTGTGGGGATCCAGAAAGGTACCCGGGAGTTCGCCCGGCTTGCAGAATTTCACCGCCAACGACTCCATCGTGCGAAGCGGGTGTCGGAGCTGGAGGAGGGAGGTGTCGAACGGGGTCTCGCATGTACCCCGCGCGGCGCATCCCCACTCGCGCATGACGATGCCCGCGCACTCCGTGCTCCAGCAGTGGTCCCATGTTTTCCTGTAGGAGCATCCCAGCGTCGGGGGCCTGAACATGGATGGGTGGAAACCAAAGTTGGGTCGGAAGTTGACGCACATGCCTCGGATGGTGGCCGGGGGCGCGCGTCCGGGCATGAAGCGCATCCCGTGCAGCCAAGAGATCGTGCCGTCGCGCGCGAAGTCCCACGTGGTGTCGCTGGTCTCGTGTCCAACCTCCAGGCCGATCTTCGCGAGCTGGTGCGACATCTGCGTCGTTCCGGAAGATTGGGTCCCGACGATGAGGACCGGTCGCGGAGTGTCGACGCCCACGGGAGCGCGTTCCAGGCCCGATTGCAGGCGCAGCCACAAGTAAAACACCCAGCCAACATACGGCCCGGCGAGGACGAGCGTGATCCACGCGTAGCGCTTCCACGTCGCCATGGCGTCCCAGACCTTCAACCCCCGCATCAGCGCGCGGTAGGCCCACCATTTCTCCAAGGGGTTCGGCTTTTCCGTCGCGGCGTCATTCGAGCGCGCCTCGGTCGACGCCGGGGTCGCGGCGTGGACCTTGCCACGCCTCTTGACTGCGCCGCCGTGTCGATCTGAACGGTGAGCCATCTTTAACAGTCGCGCGCGAAGCCTCGCAGGAAGCGCGTCACGTTCTGACGACGATTGCCCAAAGTGCCGTCTCTTCACAGATTGAAGGGTCGCGTCTTCGATATTTTCACGACGACTGTTCCCCCTGACGGTTCTGTTCCGAGGGAGTCGGAGCGTTCGCCGAATCCGAGCTGCGGACACGGCCCTCGCCCGAGTGGAGGTTGCGCGTTCTGACGCCCAGAGAGAGAGAGAGAGACAGAGAGAGAGTTGACGAGTGGTGCAGGTCTTTCATAATTACAAGAGGGCACTAATAAATAGAAGCGGCGACGCTCCGCCTTATTAAGGATGGAGTGGCGGGCCCGCGTCGACCGAGGCTCCCAGAAGTGCGCTTCACTAAAAAAAGTTAAGAGTGCGTGTACATCGAGTTCGTCCGTTCGTACATCGAGTTTAGGCCTTGGAGGGCTCCATGTTGTAGGCGGAGCCGCCGTGCTTGGACTCGTCGAGGCCGGCAGCCTCCTCCTCGGCGGAGGCGCGGAGCATGCCCGCGGTCTTGAGGGCAAAGAAGAGACCGCCGATGGTGGTACCGACCCAGAGGGTGATGATGACGATACCGAGGATCTGGTTGCCGAGGAGCTTGCCGCCGCCGCCGAGGAGGGCACCGTAGATCTTCTGGTCAGCCTTGGTCTCCGCGCCCATGTAGGAGCCAATGAGTCCCTGGTCGGCGAAGAGGCCGACGGCCATGACGCCCCAGGCGCCGCAGGCACCGTGGACGGGGAAAGCCTCGAGAGGATCGTCGATCTTGAGCTTGAGGAGGAGCTTGGAGGAGGCCCAGAGGACGACGGAGCCGACGAGACCGGCGAGGATGGCAGCCCAGGGCTGGAGGACGTAGGCACCCGCGGTGATGGACACGAGACCGGCGAGGCAGCCGTTGCACACGGCGACGAGGTCCCAGACCTTGTAGAGGGAGTAGTTGAGGACCATGGCACCGATGCCACCGGCGGCGGCGGAGAGGGTGGTGGTGACCGCGCAGCGGGCAACGTCGACGGCCGCCTCACCGGTGATGGCGAGGACGGAGCCGGGGTTGAAACCGTACCAGCCGACCCAGAGGATGAAGGTGCCGAGCACGACGAGGGCGGCGTTGTGGCCGGGCATGGCCATGGGGCGGCCGGAGGCGTCGAAGCGGCCGGTACGGGGACCGACGATGGCGGCACCCATGAGACCCGCGATACCACCGGTCATGTGGACGACACCAGAGCCGGCGAAATCGTGCATGCCGACGTCGTTGAGCATATCGGCGTTCCCATCCTTGTCGGTCTTCCAGTTGCAGAGCCAGCCGGCGGTGTCCCAGATCCAGTGGACGACGACGGGGTAGACGAAGCCGGAGAGGATGATGGAGTAGGCGATGTAGGCCTGGAACGCGGTGCGCTCGGCCATGGCACCGGAGGTGATGGTGGCGGCGGCGGCGGTGAAGGCCCACTGGAAGAAGAAGGTGTGCCAGTTGGAGAAGGCCTCGTCGTGGTCACCCTTGGCGAGGAAGAAGAAGCCCTCGCCGGCGAACTCGCCGGAGAAGGAGGAGGAGGACTTGGTGCCGTAAGAGATGGCAAAGCCGAAGCAGAAGTAGGCCATGCAGCCGATGCAAGCGTCGAGAACGTTCTTGATGAGGATGTTCATGACGTTCTTGGAGCGGACGGAGCCCGCGCAGAGCATGGCGAAGCCAGCCTGCATGAAGAAGACGAAGAAGCCGGAGATGAGCATGTAGGAGATGTCCTGGGAGCCGGTGATCAAGCCGATCTTCGTGTCAATCGTTTCGTCGGTGTAGGTGGTGGCGAGGAGCGAACGGCCGTTGGCGGCGGCGCCCTTACAGAGGACGTCGACTGCGAGGAGAGGAGCGCGAAGGTGAGTTCGGGTTTTTGTTTCGGGTTTTTGGTGGGAATTGGCGGGCTTCTCGGGTCCCCGAAAGGACGCGAGTGCGCTGGATCTCCGGGGAGATCTCGCGCGTGAAGGCGGAGATTCCGCGGCACGACGCTCGATCGACCATCATTCTCGCCTCATTTGTGGCGAAGAGCGGTCGAGTAGAGCGCGCGCGCGCGGATCCGGGCGCTCCGAAAGGTCGCGCGATGGATGTAGAATTCCCCGAAAACCGGGGAACGCCGGAAAGGCGGGCGGAGGGCGCGCGGGGGGGCACTTACTCGCAGACTGGGCGAGGCCAGAGGCGGAGAGGGCCGAGGTGTCATCGGCGGTGCACCAAGAAGACATGGTGAAGACTTTGTGTGTGTCGCGACTCGGCGTGCGAGCGCAGGGAAAAGTGACATTGACAGAGGGAGCAGCCTTCTTTTCGACCTTCGGTTTGGGCGAAAAGGCGCGAACTTGATCTGGAATTTGACCTTTCGGTCAAATTACCTAATACGTTTACAGATGTTTGGTCATGTGACCAAATTTAGTCGCTCGACCTTGTGTTAATTTCAAGGGTCGTGGCGTCTCTTCGTAAACGCGGCAAACGATCTGATTGGCCACAGGTTGCCACGTACGCATGCAAAAACGTGTATTTTCAAAACTGGGTTCAACAAACCGTGAAATGATTGGACAGTTATCGAAGGACGTCTCTTCAGAACTGCGAAAGGGCACGACGATTTCACGACGTCACCTATGAAGTCACAGTCTGAAGAAACGAAACCCGAACTTTCTTCACGTTTCAAATCTCGCAAAACCGGCTCCGCCGAACCAGGCCCGAACTTTCCCCGTCCCCTGAATCTCTCAAAAGCTCGAAAAAGCGCACGAAACAGTAGAACCACGTCCGCGCCGCAGTTATGACTCTCTGTTCGTTATCGGGTCACCCCATCAGTCGCGTAAAGGTCGCGCGTAAGG
>Ga0209631_10007131_pt1 | contig 11304 bp, 16 predicted proteins | sample COG_08_FD_184752 | JGI IMG/M metagenome (GOLD analysis project Ga0209631, IMG submission 184752) | Pelagic Microbial community sample from North Sea - COGITO 998_met_08 (SPAdes) (version 2) | ecosystem: Environmental > Aquatic > Marine > Neritic zone/Coastal water | place: Helgoland, sampling... | reverse complement strand
TTTAGCTTATCACGTTCCAACACAAGCACCTAGTAACTTAACTCTTACTGTTGACTATGAAAATGGTACAGTAAAAGCAGATTGGGACGCTTCTGACCAAATGGAAGATTACCCTGCTGAACGATACGCAATAGGTTTTGGTTTGAGTGATGAAGTTAGTTTACCTTATGGTATTGCAACAGGTAATGTTGGCGATAGTAACGCACTTAATACTGAATATACATTTACTGCTAGTTATTTAAACGCAGTCTTTAATGAAGCTCACGGTTTATTTCACGTTGCAATTAGGTCGGACAACGACACAAATGCAAGTTATTCAGAATGGACACCAACAGTAAGCGTTACAATACAGAACAAACCTGCTTCTGTTACCTTAGCTTCTTATGATATGAACAGAGAGGACGGTATTAAGTTTGAGTGGTCAGCTTCTACAAGTGGTTTTGTTAGTGCTAGTACTTATAAAATGTATTACAAGCTCTCTAATGCAAGCGAATGGACATTAGAAGGACAACAATCAAATACAGATTACGTTTTAGCTTGGGATAATTTAACAGATGATACTTATGATTTTATGTTATCTGCGTGTGGTAGTGAAAATGACTGTAACGATAGCAATACTTTAACTCTTGATGTTGTTACTTATGTAGCACCAACTACAACTACAAGTACTACAACAACTACAACTTTGCCACCAAAAGTAGAAGAAGTTTATGTTGAGCCTGAGCCTTTACCACCACCACCAGAAGAAATAGAAGTAGATATTAAAGTTGAGGGTGTTGATAAAACCTATACACAAGCAGATGTTAATGACGGGACAATTGAGCGCGATCAAGAGAGAATAGATAATGAAAAAGAGTTTGGGTGTTTTATGACTAATGCTCAAATTGAACGTGGCGATTGCATTATAATAATAGAATCCGAAGTCATAGAAGATGAAAAAGAATATGAAGAACAAACAGATACCAAAGAAGCACTTTTCAATGATGATATTGTGGTTATTGAAATGGAAGATGAGTTTAATGACAAAGAACTTATTGAGCTTACTGAAGAAGAAATACTTGATCTTGAACAACAAATTGATGATGAAGCTAAAGAACTTAACGATTCAGACTTAGAAAAGTTTGTTGTTGAACAAGAAGTATTCGAGATAAAAGAAATAATAATTAATGAAGATATTTTTGTTGAAGAAGAAACAATAGAAGATATCGTAGAAATTTTTAAGGAGGAAAATGAAGAATTTATTGAAGATGATACAGAACAAGATAGCACAGATAAAGTGGAAATTGTATTTGAAGATAATGGACGTAGATCCAATACAGATCAAGAGGGATCTATTGAACTATCTGAAGAAGAACTAAAAGTAGAAGTCGCAGAATTAGAGGAAGTTATTGAGATTATAGAGATTGATATTCCGGAAGCCACAGAAGAAGAAATAGAGGATTTTACAGCTGAAGAACTTATAGAATATGAGGAAGCAAAAGAGGAAGCTATTGAAGAATATGTTGAAGAACTTAAAACAGAAGAAGTGGTTGAAATCCTTGCAGAAGTTAATGATGTCGGATTGGAAAATATTGCAGACGTTAGCGAAGATATTGTTGAAGTCATAGCCCAAGTTGTCGAAGAAGTTATCACAATTGCACAAGAAGAAGAACTTACAGAAGAACAAGTAGAAGTAGTAGCTGAAGTATTAGGTTTTGAAGAAACAAACGATGTAGAAATAATTGCTGAAGCAGTAAAAACTGATGAGAATGTGGCACAAGCCGTCGATGAATTTGTAGAAAGAGCTGTTGAAAACGCTAATAAAACTGATCAACCTTATACATTGGCGGACGCTACAACAGAAATCGCATTTGAATCTTTCATTGCTAGTCCAATTAGTGTTATTATAGACGTAGATTTAACTGAAATAAATCTTAAAAATATTTCAGATGATATGACACAAGATCAAAAAGATAAGGCGCAAGAAGTAATTGTGCCGACAATATTGGTTAGGATCGTATCTTTAGCACTTAGGAGATTTGATTGAAGAAATTATGGAACGCGCTAATACTCGCAGTTAAAGAAACTTTAAACCTTAGTTGGACTTTGGTAGGTTTAATAATTGCAACTCTTACACTTACCGGACAAGCGCAGACAATTACAGCAACGGCTACATTAATTACTTTATGTATATGGCTTTTAACAATAGGTTTTAGAAAATGAAAGCATGTGAAAACAATTGTGCATATAACTGCATTTGTGAGGGTTAGTATGTGTTTAATTACATTTAAAGAAGATGGATCATTTGTACAGATATGTAATTGCAAATATGGAAGTGAAAATTGCAATGCAAGAAAATAACTTTACGACTAAAGAAATGATAAATAGAGTAATGAAAGATATAGAAAAGCTATTCGAAAAGTTAGATCAAATACAAAAAGACTTAGCTACTAGGCCTACAAGACAAGAGATCTATGGGTGGATAATAGCAGGTATATCAATTGCAACCTTAATTACTGTTTTAATGTAAAAAAACCGCTATAATAAAAGCAACAGGTCTGCGAAATATGACAGATGAATTAAAAAAATTAGTTGCAAACAAGCAAGAGATTCCGCATAACGAGGATCTCGGGAATAACTACTATCCAAGTGGTTGGAAACCTAATGTAGAATACAATAGCAAAACTAAAGTAGGCGAAGTTACAGCTGTTGTTCGTAAAAAAGATACAACCTTTGATAATATTCTAGAATCGAATGGTTTTGATCCGAATGAATTTGAAGTAGCACAAGATACAGTACGTTATAGTACATGGCAAACGCAACTTAAAGGCGGGGAAGTAGCCGACTTATATGCTTATAAGTTTCAAGTACGCAAGATTAATCCGCATCATGACGCATATTACAAAGAACTTTTAAAAGAAATTAAGACTAAGAAGCCCTTAAAGGATAAGAAAATACAAGGATCTAATGCTTTCTTATACCTAATGGCCGATTGGCAAATAGGAAAAAAAGATTTCGGAACTTTGAATACTGTCAACTTAATAAAAGAAAGCATAGAAAAGTCTAAAGAACGTATTAAAAACTTAAACAAAACAGGATATCCTATTGATGAGATCTATATAGTAGGACTTGGGGATTTAATCGAAAACTGTTTTGGCTTTTTTCCGCAACAACCCTTCAATATTGAAATAAACAAATCTGAACAATCGCATTTAACTAGACGTATGATCTTAGAAATTGTAGATAACTTCTTACCGTACGCAAATAAAATATATTTAGCAGGAGTTCCTGGAAATCACGGTGAAAATAGATCTGGAAAGGGTGACGTAGTAACTTCAAGACTAGATAATGAGGATACAAATTGCATACAAATTGTTGGCGAAATTATGGCAGAGTCGGAAAGATTTAAGAAAGTTAAGACAACAGTACCGGATTCGCACCATTTAGCATTAGATATCAAGGGAATACGTTGCGGATTTACGCACGGCCACATGGGGACAGGTGCAGGAGATCCTTGGGGAAAAATAGAAAGACTTTGGAAAGGCCAGATGTTTGGTTGGAAGCCCTTAGGTACTTGTGAGATCTTATATAGTGGTCATTATCATCACTTAAGAACTGTACAACAAGCAGGAAGAACGTGGTTTCAAGCGCCAAGTCTAGACGCTTCGCACGAATTTGAAGAACGTACAGGCTATGGAACTAATCGTGGTGTTTTGACAATGACTATAAATAAAAATGGTTGGGATAATTTAAAAATATTATGAGAATTATGTGTATAATAATGAGTGGTCAAGCTTATGAAAATAATAGGAATAGAAAATAGTGGGGCAAACCCAATGTTGCTTATTGAAAGTGATGAAAAGGAAATAACTTTTCACAAACTTCCGAGAGGTGTATTGAGGGTAAATCCTACTGATATAAAAGAGAATGTTACTTTACAGCCTCTTGATCTCGTGCAGTATCCAAATACCTATAACGCCGGATAACTTAACAGATTATAGAGAGTGCAGAATTGCTAATGAGCAAGTTAGCTTCGTAACTCAATACGAAGATATAATACAACAATATTTCAAGACAGAAGAAGATCAACGCCAAGCTATGAGAATTATTTTTTGTGAAAGTTCCGGAAGATCTAACGCCGTAGGCAAAAATAAGGACGGATCTTACGACAAAGGCCTATGGCAATTTAATGATCGCACTTGGGAATGGCTTACACCTAAGCTAAATATTACCGGATCTCGTTTCGATCCAATACTATCAACTAAGATAGCAAGTTGGCTTATATACAATGACGGTTGGAAACATTGGAACAGTAGCAAAAAATGTTGGTATAATGGATAGTAAAAAATAAGGAGCGTTATGTCGATAGAAAATATGCGTTTTGAAACAGTAAACGTAAAAGAGTTAAAAGAATTTCCAGATAACCCAAGAATTGGCGATGTTGAAGAAATAAAAAAATCTTTAGTTGCTAATGGCCAATACAAACCACTAATTGTTAATACGCAAACAGGACACGTATTGACTGGAAACCATACGTTAAAAGCTTTAAAAGAATTAAACATTGAGGAAGCGTATGTAAACTATATTGACATAGATCCGTCTAATGAAAAAAAGATTGTATTAGTAGATAACAAGCTTACTGATAACAGCACATACGATTCACAAGCATTAGGCGATATCTTGCAAGAACTAATGGACGACGGTGAATTAATTGGCACCGGTTTCGTTGCAGATGAAGTTGACGATCTAATAGCTACATTAGGCGAAGCGCCAATAGTTACAGAGTTTGAAAAGTTTGAGGGCGGATATGCACTTGACGATGAAGAAATAGAAAAGCTTAAAGACAATTATATATCTACTGAAGTTGCTAACAAAGAAGCTAGAGGCGGGGAACGTTTAAGAGATGTAATGTTACATTATCCGGAATCTAAATATGAAAACTTTGTAGAAATGTTGGGATCTCTTGCTGATAAGTTGGATCAAAAGAAAACAGATACAGTATATTTAGCTGTTGAGTTCTTTTATAAAACTCATTTTGACGGCAAAGAGGATCCACAAAACCCTTTAAAACGTTTCTTTAATGGATCTTCTTAAAGATTATCTAGAGTTTCACAAGAAACAATCTTATTCTACGGACATGGATCCGGCCTACCCTGTTTTAAAAGAAATCATAACAGCCCTTAAATTATCTAAAGAGCAGGGTGTTTGGCTTACGTTTGTATATGTAGCTTATTACCATATTGGATCTGCTTTAAAAGTATTTGAGCAATATCCAGAGCCATTCTTATTTCAAGATAAGTTTTACAAGTTACCGTGTGCAACAGAAAGACGTAACCATAGGCAAGTTAAAAACTTAGAGCGACATATAAAACATATTGTAGATAAAGCACAATGGAATGACGGCTTAGACAATTGGCTATCTGAAGATTTATGTTTACACCCAAAGATGAATTGGGAACTTATACAAGATAAATTGCTGAGTATATGGGGCAATGGCCGTTGGGCTAGTTATAAGACAGGCGAAGTGCTATGGAAAGTAAACGGATATAACTTGGAAGCTACTGATATGGGACACGCGCATAGTTCTGGGCCAAGAAAAGGTTTAGAGCTTTTATTTCCTAGTATTCCTACCGGTAATAGTGCCTTAGAAGTTAAGAAACTAAATATGCTATCTGAAAAGCTTGTAAGGTTTATGAACGATAAAGGATATAAAGCAACTATTGAAACTGCTGAAACAAGTTTGTGTGATTTTAATAGTATGTTTAAAGGTAAATATTATACCGGTATTGACATTGATCATATGCAGGAAGATCTTTTACAAGTGCCTAGTATTTACACAGATCTAGCATTTGAATCGAGAAAAAAACATATACCGAATGAATACTTAGGCGAATTGAATGGGTGGATCGGTGTAAGAAAAGAAAAGAAAAAACAATATGCAGTTGAACAAATCCGTAACTAGAGAAGAACTTGTATCACTAATAGAACATATTAAAGATTGGGAATACAAAGGCGCTGAAAGTAGTAAGCAACATTTGAAAAATGCTTTATTCGATTGGGATAGAGAAAAACAATGGGAAAAGGGTACAGCCAAAATATTTGCTTTAAACAAATCTTGTTACGCATTCATAACATATACGACTAGAGATCCAAGACATTGTACATTAAGACATTTTTTTACGCTTGAAAATGCACGTGGTCAAGGTTTAGGAAAACTTATGATAAATATATGTTTTAGTGATATGAAGCAACACGAAGTTAAATACTTTAGATTTTTTGCGAACAAACCTGCTATTGAATTTTACGAAAAAATTGGGTTTAGGTGGCACGGTAAAGGTAAAACCGGTTTACCATTTACTTATTGGGACATAGAAAAAGGCGATCTAGCACCATTACCTAAAGCACAAGAAAGGTACGTTGTATGAAGATAGCAATTATTGGTAATGGTATTGCGGGATCAAGTGCTAAAAAAATAGCTCTAGAGTTTGGCCATGAGCCAACAATAATTTCAACAGATAGTGCAACAGCTTCGAAAAGCGCCTTGGCGACGATAAGGCCTACATGGTTTACAAAAGCAGAACAAGTAAATATTGAGAGATCTTGGTCTTGGTATAAAAAATGGAATGCAGACATCACAAGAATAGCAGTTGTATCTAATTGGCGAGATCCTAGTATGACTAAAGAACAAGACGATTGGTGGCTTGTACAACCTATAAGAGTTTTAGAAAAACCAGATATCGTAGGAATGGTACCTTATATGGAATTACTTTCTAAGAATTATGATGCTGTTTTAAACGCTAGTGGTGTAGGCTTACGTAAAGATTTAAACAGATATTGGGGTGCAACTTTAATTTCTAAAACAGCAAAGGCGGATAATATGCCGTCAAGAATACATCACATTAGGCCGTATCATAGCGTACATATTGTAGAATCTGACAACGCAATACGGATTGGATCTAGTATTAGTAAAGATAAGCAAAAGTGTTACAACGAGATCTATAAAATGAAAGAGCTTTGTGAAGAACTTGGGCTCGTATCTAAGGTTGATGATTGGGAATTATCAATGGGTATTAGAACACAAGCTGATGATAAGAAAGTAATAGAGCCACAACTTGGGGAAAGAGTGACTTCTATTGGTGGCTTTCATAGAACTGGATATGCATTAGCACCGGATTTGATAGCACAATGGATCGCTACTTTATAATGGACACCATATACTTTTTAGGCGCACCAGCAACTGGTAAAACAACATTAGTAAAATTGTTTACTGAACATTGGTTTGATATGGAATCAGTTAAAACACCAATAGCATATCGCATACAAAAGGATCTACATTCAAAAGATAGTAAATACAATATACAACTTGGTAAAACTGCGCCTGTATATGCAGGAACAGATACTCTAAGTTTTACTGCAATTGATAAAATGCCGGATCTATACAAATTATGGGATAGTAAAGACAAAATTAAATACATTTTAGGTGAGGGCGATCGACTTGCTAATAGAACTTACTTCGATTTAGCTAAAGAATACGGCAATTTGCATATATTTTACCTAGAACTAGACGAAAACATACGACAAAATAGATCTCTAGCTAGATCTATGGAAAATAATTTATCAAAACAAAACCTTACATGGCAAAAAGGCCGTTTAACTAAACATAAAAAACTCGCTAAAGAGTACAATGCGCATATTATCGAATGCGGATATATGGAATACGGGGCATATATTGAGAAAAGTACTGAAGATTTATACGAAGAATTACTTAAATGTTTGGTATAATAGAACATGATTGAACTAAGACTAAGATCTAAAATTTCAGAAGAAGAACTTAAACAAAAGATCGGTAAGATTTTAACGGACGATGACTACAATTTACTAATTCATAAAGACACTACGGTACGTGGCCTAAACGGTGAGATACTAGCGGTGTACCAACGTAACGTGATACCAGAAGAAATTGTGAACAATACATACCCTGTCTTACACGATCTCAAAAAGTATCAAACTAACAACCGTACACTCGCTAGTGGCTTACCACAATACAAAAGACAAACAGGCGGTACTAGATCTAGTACAGTTAAACCAATTGCAAGTACAACTATTGGTGGTTTTGATCCTAAAAATAATACACCATATTGCCGTTTAACAGCTTGGAGCGGGAACGAAGTAGAAAAGTATTCAGAGCTATTTCCGTTGTTTCAAAAAATTGGTAGTGAAATGCAACGTGTAGCGCCTAAAAGATACGAAGCACAAATGGAATTTGTAAATCGTACTCATCCGGATTGGGTTATTGAGGGAACGCCATTCACAACCATAACTGTTAATAATTCATATCCAACTGGTGTTCATACAGATAAAGGCGATTTGGACGAGGGTATATCAACTCTTGCTGTAATTGCCAAAGGCGAATACGAGGGCGGATACTTAACCTTACCGGAATACAGAATAGCTTTTAATGTTGGGCATAGAGATCTATTAATATTTAATGCTCACGAATGGCACGGCAATACTAAATTAGAAATGAAAAGTGATGACGCTGAAAGAATATCTGTTGTATGTTACTATCGTGAAAATATGGCTAAGTGCGATAGCATGGCCGAAGAAGAATCAAAAAAGAAAGAGATCGCAGAACGGAAAATGGTTAAAGATACAACAGGCGTTGTAAAAGAATTTATGGAAGAAAAGTTTGCCAAATAAGGTTGAGTGGCTTCCTGGTGAAAGTTATGCCGAATATAAACAGAAAAAATATGCAGGTATGCAAGGTATGGGGCAATCTAATTCACAAAAACGTATGGCCGGTAAGTGTCCCAATACAGACGAAGTTAAAACAAAATGCAAGTGCCGGACTTGTATAAATCGTAGAAATAGATCTAAAGGCAGAAGAAAACAAAACTTGGTTAAAAAGAAAATGCAAATACCAGATAATAGGTTTCATGGTGCAGACGCGCACGAAGAAAACTGGAAGTCGGGCGTAAGATTTGAAGTTAAAGCAGGTAAACAAGTTGAGCCATTAAATAAACTATTTAAGAAAGCTAAGTTACAAAGCGATACAAATCATCAGCAAATAGGAAATATGTCTAAGCCATTTGTTTATGTTGCTATGCCGGACGGTACAGAAAATGGTATTGTGTGCTTTGAATTAGATAATGTAGAAAATGTTTGTGTTGAGATCTTAAAAGGTATGGGCTATTTTAGTGATTATTAAGTATTAATTTTTTCATGTCCACAAAACCTACACTTTGAAATTTGATCTAAGAAAACGTATCCGTGTCCCACTTTTTCGCAATCTCTTGGCGGTTTAGGTAGCGTTTCCTCTTTAACTTGTTTTAATAATGCCCAATGTTTAGCAATAGCATACGGTGTTAATGTCATACCTTTAAAATATTCTTTGTACACTTTTACCATATCAGGTATTTCATCAGGTTTAACACCCGCTTCTTTCAATTCTTTAACAACTTTATTCCACCCGCCTCTTTCACTTTGTGTAATTGGTTTACGGCCAATAGCGTTACAAAGTTCTACGAAAATTGCTTTCGCAATATCTTGACTTTGGTTAAGTGACTTTAGTTTGTAGTTCTTAGGCGAACTGGGGGCTAGGTCATACATGAACGGGGGTACTTGTATAACTGTATATAAGTTGCTTGTTTGCTCACCAGAATCTTGATCGTATCTAGCTACTTTAGTTAATGCACCAACTGATACTAATTCGTTTAGCGATCTCTTTACTGTTGAATCGCTAACTCGCATACGTTTAGCTAACGTTGATATAGCAGGCCAACAACGTCCGGTTTCCTTATCTGCATATCTTTGCAAAATACAATATAAGACTTTGGCTTGTGCGTTAATGTCGCAATCTATAACCCATTCCGGTATAATAGAAAAATATAGTTGGCTTTCTAAGTTTGAGGTTAGATCCGGTTTTTTTTCGACTCGTTTTTTTCCGGATCTTCCCTCATTTTTCTTATCCACGGAGTTCTTAGAACGGTGGTGGCGTGTTTGCTTCTTTATCTGCGAGTAGATCTTCAATTAGTTTTGAAGCGTCTTTTGCTTTTAGATCATCAAAGTTAAGACTATCAACTTTATCTTGCATAGCTTTAGTAGTTTGTGGCTTCAATTGTTTGATGAAGTTAATTTGTTTATCACTTGCACTATTACCGACTTTGTTATAGTTCAAGTTTGATTTGTAGAATTTACCTTCTTCAGCTTCGGCCTCTGGTATTAGATCTACCATTACTTTGTTGAATGCTTTAGTTGTACTTTCAACATCTGCTATTTCTATTTTACCGGCAACAGCTAATTCAATCGCGCCTTTAAACGCTACTTGAACTACTATCGACTCATCTCTTTTCATCATATTGCTAACCTCTCTTGTTTTGGCTCATTTAGTTTAATTCTATACATAGCTACGTTTCCACGATGTGCATGCATAATACATTTTTGGCTTGAGATCTCATAACCTAATTTATTAAGATCGCTTACCCTTTGTGCGTAAGTTGGTATGAATTTTTGGAATCGATTATTTCCTTGTTGGAAATGTGTACCGCATACCCAGTCTTGATTGTCTTGTAATATAACAAGAACTTTACCTGCGTCGGTTTGAATCGACGGCTTTGTCTTTTCCATATTCCTCCAATCTTGTGGTAGTTGCCTACCGAGTGGAACACCGGCGCGGAATATGGTTAATATCTATCAAAGGGGAAACAATGATAGGCCAAATGTCCCACTCGCTAGGCAATCGCCTAACGCTTAAAGTTAACTACTTCACCTCTTTCAAAGGCTTCGTGTACGTTATCAAGATAATTAATTATATCCCGATCTAATTTATATATCTGAACTTCCTTAACTTCGAAAAAAGTTTTATATATAATTAAAGCTAATCCCGTAATAGTAATTATTGCTAAAAAGAATACGCACATCCAAAACAATAAATATATAAATGCAAATTGACTCATTCGGATCCCTCTTTTGCTATATCGTATTCAAGTTCGCCTTTATTAATATCTTCATAAACATCTAACAAATGTGTTAATTGTTTTTGAAGCATATGTTTCTCGGCTTCGTACTTCGCTTTATGAAGTCGTCCTCTATATTCATATATCATTTCAGCAGTAGAAATATCTTCTCTTGCTTTTTCAATTAAATCTTCAAGAACTTCTTGTGGACTTACAAAGCAATATTTATATTTACGCTCATAGTCCATTTTTAGAATGAAAGATTTTATTTGATCTTTGTCTTTGTACTCAAATTGGTTATTGTCTAGTTTGTTAGTCATAGTTTCCTCTTTTCTTTTATTAACCATGACTACATTATGTGAAGCTTTTA
>Ga0209631_10007122_pt1 | contig 11311 bp, 9 predicted proteins | sample COG_08_FD_184752 | JGI IMG/M metagenome (GOLD analysis project Ga0209631, IMG submission 184752) | Pelagic Microbial community sample from North Sea - COGITO 998_met_08 (SPAdes) (version 2) | ecosystem: Environmental > Aquatic > Marine > Neritic zone/Coastal water | place: Helgoland, sampling... | reverse complement strand
TACTGATGATGTAAATTCAAATGCTCAAGGTGGTAAAGGCTTTGAAAGTGACGGTTCTGAGGTTGATTTTGGCTTAGATGAAGAGCCTGCAAAAGTTCAATACGAAGATCCAAAAAAATATTACCCTAAAAAGTAATTTTGCTTTAAAAAGTATAGGATTAAAAAAAAGAGCCTTTTGGCTCTTTTTTTATGATCAAATTTTTCTTTTCATTATTCAAGACTAATAACTTAGATATTTCGCATCATGGGAGTCGAAGCTTCCATCCTCATTTGGTAAAATCAAAATACCTGCAGAATTTTTATTAAGGCCATAATTAAGAAGTATTTTTTGTAATTCTTTAGTAGATCTTGGGTAGAAAAAGAAATATGGATGAACCGTATCAATTTTTTCATTTGATTTATTATGGTAAGAATAATGCGATTCCATACATATCATGTTATTGTTAAATTCTGAAATGAAACGCGCATTCTTAAATTTCTCACAAAGTGATATTCTAGTATTCAACGAATTAACAAGTGGGCGCGGACCCACATTTATGTTATTCAATAACTCTTCAACCGATGAATCCTTGTTCACATTAGTACTCAAAACTATTTTCGAATTAAAATGGTATCCGGGATAGGATACGAAGTGTCTTACCTGTAACATAAATATAATAGAAAAGATTAAAGGAGTAACAAACCACATTATAGAAATTTTAGGCTTCCTCCAACCTTCATATACAGCAAGAATGAATGCAATATAGGCAGCTAACCCATAATTATAACCATAACCCTGTATACCTTTATCTAAAATGATTAATCCAATCTGAGCTAAACTTATACTTACACTAAAAAATAAAAGTAATTTTTGCTTTTTACTTAATATAGAAAATTTCAGCATCGCAGCGCTTGAAAATAAAATAACAAACATAATGGCAGATTGATAGAGTCTCACATGGTTTATAAACCGACCTTTTAAGGGATAATCATTATCAGACCCTAGATCATCATTTAACAAGAAACTAATTGGTTCCCATACTTGAAAATCAAATAGCCATGACACCGTTAAAAATGTAAGAGCCATGCTTGATATCCATAAGATCAAAATTCTTAACCAACATCGAATTGTGTAAGTAAAATAAACATAAAGAGCGATAATTGGTAAGCTGAATACCACTAAAACTAAAGAACGTGGAGAAAAACAAATTGCTAAACCTAAACAAATCCCACCTAAAATAGCTGGCAAATTATTTTTAGTCTTGTGTTCAAGAAATAAATGTATTAAAAGCAGATAGGAGATTGTTAGAAAAGTAACAGCTAAATAATCTGGTCTGTGTTCCGCCAATCTTCCGATAGTAAAACAAAATAAAATGCCCGTCACTATTAAAATGAACAAGGTTACATTAAGCTTCAAATGAAATTTTAAACTTAGAAAGGTTAATAATAAAATACATAAGATTTGATTTAGGCTATCGAAAATAACTGCAAACCATATACTTGAGGGTGATTCTTTAGTTATGAATATACTTAGAAATTTATGATAAAGATCATAAGGCATCGAAAAACTCTTGTTTAAGCCAATCTCATTCCAATCTTGCTTGATCTTATAGGCTTCGCTTAAAAAATACAGTTCATCAGCGCTAAGGGTGAGTATTCTTCCTCCAATTAAGATGAAAAAAAACGCGATAAGGCTAATAGAAAAATAAATGAGAATAAATTTACGGGTTATCGGAATATCAAAACTAAAAATACTACTTAATATTCTTAACTTATTTTTTATATTTATGGCTTCCATTTTTTGATTTTGTTCTTGAAAACGCTTTTACCAACCACGACATAATAACAAAATTATTTAAACTTCTATACATTCTATTACTGAGAAGAATTCATAAATATTATCAATTACAAAATTTTTTTCTTCGATTGAAATACCAAACCAAAGCTGCAATTGTATTATTTACTCTAAACATTTAGTTGTATATTCATCAACACCAGCTAAATATCCAAACTTTAATCCAGCAGTTGATGGGTGGAGCGGTACATTATGAAAAATAGCGTTGCTACTCTTAGAGATTTAATAGATTTTGTTCAAACATTCAAATCGTTAACCTTTTATAACACAAATGTCCGTTACGATCGTTTTTTTTGGAGCTGTTGGTTATAGACTGTTTCATAAGCTCACTATAGATATTTCGTTTCACAATTAGATACTTACCATACTCTGACTTTTTTAATAAATCACTCACACGAGATTGGTAATTCACTCATACCAAATGATTACGAAAACCATAAGACTTTTAACGTTTTTAACACCTTATTATCTTTATTATTTGAATATGGCCTATCAAAAAAAAGATTGTTTATCAGAGATAACTCTACATATATTAAAAAGATAATAAAGATAATTTTAGAAAAAACTAATGGAGCCATTACAGAGGGTTTAGATAAATTGACCATGTTAAACTGTTTTTTTGAGTATATATACTGATGAATAAACTAAGAATAAATCTAATATTGCAACCTCAGTTTTAACTCCACCAGCGAATTATGGGATGATATTCTGAATAAGAAGTTAATGTAGCCTTTATGATTTATGAAAATATTATTTATTAAAAGATCAAAAGTAAATTAAGTAAGATATATGATAAAAAATAAACGTCTTATGATTCTTGGAGCTGGTCCATTCCAGGCACCCGCCATTCGCAAAGCTGTCGAGCTTGGTTGTTATGTAATTACTGTAGATTATATTCCCCATAATATTGGACACCAGTTTGGACATAAATATATCAACTGCAGCACAACCGACAAAGAATCTGTTCTACGGGCAGCCATAGAACTTAAAATCGATGGCATCTGCACGTTTAGTTCAGATGTGGCAGTGCCGACGATGGCTTATGTTAGTGACCAACTGGGGCTACCAGGTACAACATTGGCAATAGCCGAAACTATGGCCACCAAACATCTATTTCGTAAATTTCTTAAAGATGCCGGTATTTCACAACCCGCATTCATAAGTGGTGAAATATTCTCCTCTATAGAAGAGGGAATTCATCATCTCAGCCCTCCTTTGATTTTCAAGCCTGTAGACGCATCTGGCTCAAGAGGTCTCACTTATATTAATCAAATAGACCTTCAATCTTGTGAAAAAGCCTTTCAGAAAGCACGCGATTTTTCCCGATCATCGACTGTATGCGTTGAAGAAATCGTGCCTGGTATTGAAGTGGGAGGAGATGCCATACTTATTGACGGTCGTGTTGCTTTCATTGCTATAACTCATAAATATCTAAATGGATTTGTAGTCACCGGGCATAGCCTTCCAACAGATATTCCCACTGAGGCTCAAGAGCGAGTCATCGACCATATTGAGACTATCTGTAAAGCACTAAAATACAATACGGGGCCATTAAACTTCGACGCAATCGTTAATAAAAATACCATAGTCATACTCGAGATTAGTGCTCGTAACGGAGGAAATGGAATACCATCGATCATTAAGCAAAGAACAGGGGTGGATGTAGAAAAAGCAGCAATTTTTCTCGCTCTTGGAGAAAATCCATGCTTGAATAAGTCATCGAAGAAACAAAGCTGTGTAGGCTCATTTGTATTCGGAAGCTCAAAAAAAGGGATACTTAAGTTCATCACTCCTCCAGAAATCTTAAAACAAGACATAACTGAAATATACGATGTATTCTACGCAAAAAAAATCGGGGATCACCTAGAACCATTTAATCACAATGGTAATTTTATTGGTATAGTGATGTTTAAAACATATGATACTAAAGACTACGGGAGACTTTCTCTAAATATCAAAAGTGCACTCAATCTCTTTATAGAGCCAAATTAAGTTAATATTTTATTATGAATCAAATTTATTCATCTACTAAAGATTTGCAAAACTCAGTTTCTTACAGCATTGTCATCCCAGTATACGGTTCGGCCTCTACCCTTCACGAGTTACACAAGCGCTTGACTGATACTATGAAAGCTCTTGGTGGGTCCTATGAAATTATCTTTGTTGATGATTGTGGATTAGATAATACGTGGCATGTTCTTAAGGATCTGGTTGAAAAAGATGCAGCTGTTATAGCTATCCAACTTATGCGAAACGCTGGGCAAAGTAACGCCACCTTGTGCGGATTAGATAATGCACGAGGCGAATTAATCTTGACAATGGATGACGATCTTCAACACCCTCCCGAAGAAATACCTCGACTGCTTGAAGCCATGACTGATGAGATTGATGTAGTAATTGGAGTACCAATAGAGAAAAGGCACAATTGGTTCCGACGAGTAGGTAGCATTCTTATTCACAACCTGAACAGCTACTTTTTAAAGAAAGACGTTCACTTGCGTTTCACTAGCTTTCGCTTAATGAAAAAAACTGTAGTTACTGCTTTGCTAGAACTCAAAACCCTTTACCCAATCCTGGGCCCAATGATCAACTCAGTAACTCACCGTATTATTAATATAAAAGTGCGGCATTCAAAACGTATGAAAGGGAGCACTGGCTACACATTTAGAAAATTGGCGGCATTATTTATGAGCAACCTAATAGGGTATTCGATGTTTCCTCTCAGGCTTTTGGCTATTATAGGTTTTATCGGTATCATTCTGAGCTTGACCTTTTCAATTTTTCTAATTATTCGCTTCCTAACTGGAGGAATATTAGTGCCAGGATGGACAACTATTGCATTGCTTTTACTACTAATTTCTGGATTTAATTTCTTTGCTTTTTCAATCCTTGGCGAATACGTCCTAAGAATACTCCAGCGAGTAAATCATACACCGCAATACATAGTCAGAGAGCGCATTAATAAAAAAATAAAATGAAATACATTTATGTTTCAAGAAATGCTAATCGATCTGGCTATCACATTCTGGAACATCTAATAAATGCTGACTTATATCCCATAGCTGTGATTTTGCCAGAAACTTCTATCAACCCAAAAAATTTTTTATCAGAGGTTAAGCAGTTTCATGGCGAGCCACTTAGGTTCACTAAATCTATAAAACTTCTAGCCAGATCAAACAATGTACCTGTTTTAGAACTTAAAAGCATCAAGACAGAGGATGCGTGGTCTTACTTAAACGATATGACTCCAGATCTTATTGTATTAGGCGGTGGCTGGCCTGAGCTTATTCCAGAGAAAGTAATTTCATTACCTAAACTGGGAGTTTTAAACACTCATCCGTCAATTTTGCCTGATTATAGAGGAACGGATATACATCGTTGGCAAATTGCCGCTGGTGTTAAAAAATCAGGAGTTACAATTCATTATATCGATAAGCATTTCGATACCGGTGATATTCTTGACCAAGCAATTGTTGATGTCGAACCAAAAGACAGTCCCCAGGATTTATTTGAAAAAATTGCTTGTATATCTGGCCCCCTCATGGAATCCACAATAAAAAGGATATGGGCTAACTCTCCTAAAAAAACTAAAGGTAAAAAACAGATTGGCCGAAAAGATAATAGGCGTTATTACGGACGCTGGGATTGGGAAAATTCTGATTTTTTAAAAATCAACTGGAGACGAAGTGCATCTGAACTGGTTAATTTTATTCGGGCATGTTCACAGGAGTCTTTCCTTTATAACGGGCCACACACGAGTTGTAACGGGAAAAAATTTATCATTAGAGAGGCTGATATTATAACTCATAAATTGAACATCCAAGCCCCAGGTAAAATTATTGATATTAATGATGATGGGGCCATAATTTCAACAGGAAGTGAATTTTTAATGGTAAATTTAAAATTAATTCAACGAGCAACAGAAAAGGGTTGGCCCACTGAACCAAACACCTCGCTGGCATATGATGCAAAAAAAAATTTAGAAAATTGTAAAATTAAAATTGGTGATTGTTTTATTTAAATTCTAGTAATTAGATTAATATTTTAAAAAGGAGAAGTTTTAGTGAGTAAAAAAAATAAAAACCCAGCAATCTCCCCTGGGGCTTCTCAGAGCAAATTATACCAAGATATGTTTGACAAACATGGCCCAAGTGTCAATGCTGTTGCATCTGGCGATCAGATTTACAAAAACTTGCGTTATAAAAAAATAATCAATCTATTTTCTGACGATGCTGATTTTTCCGTTCACGATGTAGGATTCGGTCTTGGACATTTTTGGGAATATATGCAAAGAGAGCTTTCTGGAAGGCGCATCTTGTACTCTGGCTCTGAGGTTACTGAGCAGTTTGTGAGTTACTGTAAGGCGCATTATCCAGAAATGGATTTTAGATTTCGTGATCTTGCTGATGGGCCGTTTGAGGATAAATATGATTACTTAGTTTTTGGAGGAACCTTCTACCATTTAGCTGAAACACCTTCGCAAGATTTCCAAAAATATATTTTTTCATTAATTGAGAATGCTTTTTCTATGTCTAGGCGAGGAGTGAGCTTTAATTTAATAACAGAATATGTTGACTATCGTCGAAATGACTTATTTTATTGCAGTATGCCCAAACTTTTAGAATTTTTAAATTCTCGTCTTTCCAGATTTTTTACGATTCATCATAACTATCCCCTTTATGAATATACAGTCTGTGTATATCAAGAGACCTATATTAAATCAAAGTATCCCCAGGCAAATTTTGAAAAATATTTCAAAACAAAAAAAAGTTCTTGAGCAAATGTTAAAGTTTCATTGATGTTCTTAAAAAATAAACTGCTCATACGATTTGCACAAACGGTATTTGCTATTTTTTTAGTTTCATATCTTTTGTCACTTTTGGATTTCAAATCTGTGAAAGCGTTAATTGATAATGGTTTGCTAAATCAATTGTGGCCGGGGCCCTTTATTCTAATGTTAGGGCTAGTATTGGCTGCTGAAAGGTGGAGGCAAATCCTGCTCTGTTTTGACCAGGTTTTGAGCTTAACTCAGGCTTTTTTAATGTATCTTGTTGGTGCATTTTATGGAGTATTGTTGCCCGGTGTACTTGGGGGTGATATTGCCAGAATTGCATTGTGCAAGAGGAAGACAGGCGGGTCGACATATTCGATTGCCGGAAGCATTGCTTTAGAGAGAGGGCTTGGTCTTTGGGGGCTAGCGTTCTTGGGTTCTATTGGTGCTATTTTTGTATTTGTTTTAATGTCGGATGAAGTTGTTTTCTTCACTTTACTAATTGCACCTTCGTTAACGATTAGTGTGCCTATAATTTTTTTGATGGTACCGTTTTTCTTAAATAGCATTAAGCGAATGAAAGGTTCATCCTCAATTATTCAAAGGATATTTGAAATTTTTGTCCGAATGCGGGCTAGTTTCACCAAACTGCCTTCATCTTTGATATTCCGCACAATGATACTAAGTACTGCATTTCAGGCTACCGAAATTGTTATTTATTATTATTTTGGGAGAGTTCTTGGTCTAGATATCCCTTTTGCATTTTATCTTTTCGTGATTCCACTAGTCTATCTTGCCACCTTGATACCCATCTCTTTGGGTGGTGTTGGTGTTCGTGAGGGTGTATTGGTCTGGTTTCTAACCATAGCGGGAATTTCAGCTTCTGATGCCGTGTTGCTGGCATTCCTAGTTTATTTAAATAGAGTGGTTGTGAGTGTTATCGGTGGCATTGTACACGCTGTTAATAGTTTCGAAAATTAATGTCGATTCTCCGAATATTCATGCTAAAGTTTTTTTCATTAATGAACAAAAGTAAACCGAGTGATGAGCAACCAAAAGATTCCATTTAATCGCCCCTATATTACTGGCAAAGAAGTTTGTAACATTGAGAAAGCCCAATCTAATGGACACCTTTCCGGTGATGGCGAATATACAAAACTTTGTCATGACTGGCTTCAGAGGCGCACTGGATGTCATAAGGCGCTTCTAACTCACTCATGTACAGCCGCTCTCGAGATGGCTGCATTACTCTTAAATATTCAGCCCGGTGAAGAGATAATCATGCCGTCCTACACCTTTGTTTCTTCCGCGAATGCCTTTGTACTTCGCGGTGGAGTCCCTGTTTTTGTTGACATCAGAGAAGATACGCTGAATTTAGACGAGCGACTGATTGAGTCTTCCATTACATCGCGTACCCGCGCTATTGTCCCCGTTCATTACGCGGGAGTGGCTTGTGAGATGGATACGATCATGGCCATCGCTCGTAAATATGGATTGAAAGTCATTGAAGATGCAGCCCAAGGTATCATGTCATCCTATAAGGAACAGGCCTTGGGTAAAATTGGAGATCTTGGAGCCTACAGTTTCCACGAAACAAAAAATATAACTTCGGGAGAAGGTGGAGCGCTGCTCATCAATAATTCAGATATGATCCTTCGTGCAGAGATCATCCGCGAGAAAGGGACCAACCGTAGTCTATTTGTTAGAGGGGAGGTCGATAAGTATACATGGCAGGAGGTTGGCTCCTCATTCCTGCCGGGGGAGTTGGTTGCGGCCTTCCTTTGGGGTCAACTAGAAGAAGCTAATCGTATAACTAAAGAGCGGTTATCAATTTGGCGTCGTTATCATAAACTTCTCGAGCCACTTGAGGATAAAGGAATGCTGAGGCGCCCTATTATTCCAGACGACTGTGAGCACAATGCCCACATGTACTATATTATACTAGCGCCTGAAATCGATCGTCAGAAGGTCCTAGATTCATTCAGGCTAAATGAAATCGGGGCAGTTTTCCACTATGTGTCGCTTCACTCATCTCCTGCTGGTAGGCATTATGGTCGGGTCTATGGTGACTTAAATGTCACAAATCGTCAGTCCAATGGATTAGTTCGCTTACCATTGTGGATTGGGTTATCGAATGAGCAGCAAGACAGAATTGTTAAGGTATTAAGTGATTTTTAACAAAAAAACTTTAGATTTTAAACTTTTTTTTTGGTTACCTTGAGGAGCTTTAAAAAAACATGACCTTATTTAAAAAAATTATCTCAAATGTCCGTTATTCATGGCCGTCATTATATCCATCATTAGCATTATTTTTTATTTTATCATTGTATATTCTTTTTATTACTCCTCATTGGATGACAAATGACGATGTTGGAATATCAATGAGAGCACATGGTTATGGAGGATTTTACCAGGCTTCTAATTATTTAATTTTTTCAAATTATATTTGGGGGATATTTGTAAGTATGGCTCCTAGCTTTAAAAATATCCCAGGTTATACTTTTTCTTGTTATTTAGTATTATTCATTTCAGCAATTACGATTAATGTTTACCTGAAAAGAAAAAGTAAAAGTAATTTTTTCTCTATTTTCTTAACGATGACTTTATTTGCTATTCCATTATCGCTTCCACAATTTACAATCACCTCTGGAGTTTGTGCTATTGCAGGGCTAATTTCTTACTTAAGTTATGCTGATTCAAAAAAAAATATTCATCTATTTTTATTTTTTATACTTTGTTATATTTCATTTCTGATTCGAGTCCAAGAGTTTTTTTTCCTTACATTGATTTTTTTTCCATTATTTTTAAAAAAGAAAATTTTTTCCAAACTTAGCTTAATACATTTTTTTATATTTTTCTTGCTTCTAGTTTTTTCACACTTTTTTAATGAAAGTAAAAAAAATGATAAAGATTGGGAGATTCATAATGAAATCAACAAAACAAGAATAACTTACATGGACTATGGTTATAAATATAAAGGAAATTTACCTATAAAAAATATTACAGCTAATGACCAAAAGTTATTGCAAAAATGGATATTCTTTTCTATTGGTAGAGAGGGATGGAAAAATATTAAAAATTATTTATCTAAAGAGAGCAACAAAATTACAAAAAATATTTTCTCTTTCAAAAAGCTGGAAACGAAAAAAATATTAAATAATTTTTTGATTTTTCACAACTTAAATGGCTTTGATAATCCCTTAATTTTATTATATTGCTTAACAATTTTTTTATTTTTTATTTCTAATAATAAGCTTAAACTTTCATTGTCCATTGCAATTTTTATTTTAGTAATCTTTATGTTTGCTGGTTTAAGAAATTTACCTTTTCGTGTTCTGTATCCATTTATTTTTGGTTTGACAATATTTTCTATCAACAACCCAATAAACATATTAAATTTAAAGTACATCCATATTATTATCAATCTTATTATTTTGGTTATTTTAGCAACTCTAACTAAGACTTTATATTTTAAATCAATTAATACTGATATTTATTTTAAAAAAATTCACAATGATATTGATAAAATAAGTACTGATACTCTATATTTAAACGGCTTACCATTTGATCTTACTTTACTATATCCGCCTTTTAACTCAAATTATTTAAAAGATTTTAAATTTTATGCTTTAGGTTCGACTGTCTATTCACCTTTATCTTATGCGTATTATTATGATTTTAAATTGAAACAAAATAATATTCATACACATTTTTTATCCGAGAAGGGAATAAATATGATTTGGACAAATAAATATCGAAAAAAAAACTTTTATAAAGAATTATTTTCTGGCTATTGCAAAGAGAAATTTAATAAACAATTTTCACAAAAATCTCTATTAAATCTTGAGACAATATCAGTTTACAATTTGAAATGTTATTAATGCAGAAAATTTAAATTTTTATAATTAACAAGCTGCATAATTAAATTATTTTTATTGTAATTTTTTAACCTGTAGGTAAGATATTTTTTTATGAAGTTAGATCCGAAATCTCTTTATTTTGGACGAAGATGACTTAAAGGATAATAAAATAGACTTTGTCTTTATGGGGAGTGTGTTGCAATATTTAGAAAATTATAAAAGTATTCTTAAATTAATTTTCAAAACAGATCCAAAATATATTTTTATTTCAGGACAAAACTGTTATGAAAATTTAATTTCAGGAAATGAATATATTTTATATAAGCAATTGAATGTTTTACCTCAGGTTAATAGCGGCCTTCTTTATCATCTTGGTTCACTTGAAAAATTTTTTAAAGAAAATGGATGGGGCCTAATATCTAAATCAGAAACTAACTTTGATCATTATAGAAATTTTAAAAAAATTAATAAAGAAGTTGGATATATAAGCAATCTTGATTTAATCTTCGAGAAAATTCCCAAAAGACTTTAAAGAGTTTTATAAACACGTATGTTTAAGATTATTTAATATAATCAAATTACGTGTTAGCTGATTTTAAAAAAGCAGTTGATCTCTCAAAACCCACTGATAGCAGGCACTATCAGGGTTTTTAAATATTTAGTGGTGGAGCTGGGGGGAATCGAACCCCCGTCCGCAAGCCCTCTGCAGGCAGTTCTACATACTTAGCTATGTTGTTTATATTTAACCTTTACTTCACCAACAAGCAAGCAAATATAAAAGCGAGTTACCTTAAGTTTAAGAAATTACTAAGTAGCCCAATAATTTCCGAGTCTCTCTTTATGACG
>Ga0209631_10007115_pt1 | contig 11324 bp, 14 predicted proteins | sample COG_08_FD_184752 | JGI IMG/M metagenome (GOLD analysis project Ga0209631, IMG submission 184752) | Pelagic Microbial community sample from North Sea - COGITO 998_met_08 (SPAdes) (version 2) | ecosystem: Environmental > Aquatic > Marine > Neritic zone/Coastal water | place: Helgoland, sampling... | reverse complement strand
TGGGGCACGCGACGCTCGAGGAGACAATCGTCCGAGTCATCTTTCGGGTGCCGCATCGCGCCCTCACGCGGTCGTTACCGCCCGCCCTGAGCCTCAGGGTCGGCGCGGCGACGTGCGACGTCGTCATCGCGAAAGACATGGTCGATGTACCCAGCCGATGGCTCCAACGCCCGGCTCCGTGGTGCGTCGCGGCTGCCAATGCTCCGTTGACACGACGTGCCGAACCCTGATGCTCAGGCCAACGAGATCTCAACTCCTTCCCTGATCGGGCTTTGTACATTGACCCCGTGTGACTCGTCATTCTTTGGTCTATTTCTCCCCAGTCAACATGATCCACAAACGACGATTTTCGGCCACCTGTTCAAAGTTCCGACGATCTAAGCACCAACCGCCGACGCCACTAGACGGAGCGCGTCCGAAGAGACAGCCTTTCGTATCGTCAATCGACCATGGACGTCGAACTCATCGCTGATGCCATCGGCGTTCCTGTCTGGGCCCTCGTGCCGATGGCCCTCGCGGCCGCGGCGGTGCTGGTCTTCATCCTCGACGGCCTCTCGCACTCCGTGCTGAAGCCCGGCAAGAGCCCCCCGGTCATAGGCACCACGCCAATCGTCGGCGGCATGATGGAGTTCCTCAAGGGACCCATCGGTCTCATGGCCAGGGCCTACCCCAAGTACGGCGAGGCGTTCACCGGTGAGTTTCGCTCCAAAATCCCTCCCCTTCGTCCCGATCGCGGCGCCGATTGACCGCCACTTGGAGGCCACGTCGCCCGGAGATCGCCGAATTCGCGAAATTTCCCCGCCGACGCCCACCCTGACCGCGCCTTTCCCCCGCTTCATTCCACAGTCCCGGTGTTCCACAAGCGCATCACCTTCCTGATCGGCCCCAAGGTCTCAGAGCACTTCTTCAAGGCGAGGGACACGGAGATGTCCCAGAAGGAGGTGTACGAGTTCAACGTGCCAACCTTTGGCAAGGGTGTCGTCTTCGACGTCGACCACACCACCCGCGCCGAGCAGTTCAGGTTCTTCGCCAGTGCGCTCAAGTCTGACCGCCTCCGCCAGTACGTGGGCATGATGGTCAAGGAGGCGGAGGTTTACTTCGCCAAGTGGGGCGATGAAGGCGAGGTGGACCTCCTCGACGTCCTCTCCGAGCTCATCGTTTTAACCGCGTCGCGGTGCCTGTTGGGCCGCGAGATTCGCGAAACTCTGTTCGCCGAGGTGACCACCCTGGTCCACGACCTGGACAAGGGCATGGTTCCCCTCTCCGTGTTTTTTCCCTACGCCCCCATCGAGGCGCACCGCAAGAGGGACAAGGCGCGGAAGGACCTGGCGGCCATCTTCGACAAGGTGATCCAAGGCCGAAGAGAGAGCGGAAGCACCGAGCCCGACGTCCTCCAGACGTTCATCGACGCCAGGTACAAGGACGGCTCGAGGCTGACCAACGACCAGGTGCTGGGCATGCTCATCGCCGTGCTCTTCGCCGGTCAGCACACTTCCTCCATCACCTCCACCTGGACCGGCCTGTTATCCATCGCCAACAAGGACCGCATCTTCCCCAACCTGGAGAAGGAGCAGCGGAGTGTGATGGAGAAGCACGGGGATAAGATCGATTTCGACGTCCTCGCCGAGATGGACGAGCTCCACTTCTGCATCAAGGAGGCGCTCAGGATGCACCCGCCCCTCATCATGCTCCTCAGGCAGTGCCACGTCCCTTTCGAGGTGGAGACCACCGAGGGCAAGAAGTTTGTCGTCCCCAAGGGCCACATCGTCGCCACATCCCCGGCGTTTGCGCACCGCATGGACAAGGTGTACACCGAACCGGAAAAGTACAAACCCGAACGGTTCAAGGGTGACAAGCCCGAGGACAAGAACGCGTACGCGTCCTTCATCGGGTTCGGCAGCGGGCGGCACGGATGCATGGGAGAGACGTTCGCGTACATGCAGATCAAGACCATCTGGTCGCACCTGCTCCGCAACTTTGACTTTGAGCTCGTGGGCGACTTACCAGAGCCCGACTACGAGGGGATGGTCGTCGGCCCCAAGCACCCGTGCACCGTGCGGTACAAGCGCCGCAAACTCTGAGCGCGATGTACGTCGTAGTACCGGACCCCGCAGCAGCCGCGTAATTAAAAAATTTAATGTCACATAAGCTCGTTCATCATCCAACAGTCTCCGCCGTAGCGCCGTAACTAGAAACCTTCTGTCAAACAAACGTGTCCAACTCCACGCTCTCAGAGCCATTTTCAACAGCGCCGTTGGATCAATGAGCAACCGCCGGGTCCTGTCCCTGTTGGCGCGCCGGCTCGAGGCGGTCCGGCTCGCGCCGTCGACGTCCTCGATCGAGGGCGTCAGGCAATTGAGCTGCCTGGGTCGGGGGAGCGCCGCGGGGTCCGCGCTCGGCGAGGATCGATGGGCCACCAACTCCACCGGTGCGTCTGTACCCTCCGTGGCGCACTGGGCGGAGTGGAGACGGGGGATGAGCAAGTCCAAGTGGCCGTTCCCGAAGAGCGGCGGCGTCGAGGGGTTCCCGGATCAGTACGTGCGCAGTATTAAGCGCAGGGTGACCAAGAAGCAGCACCACGCGGGTACGTGCGCCACGCCGGGACCGCACCTTTGTCCCTAACCCTAGTACCCGACGCAAACACACGATACGATCGCGCATTTCCAACCAACGCAGTCACTGAGCACGTGCCACTCACTCACCACCTTTCGATCCAATCAACGCAGGTCAGAACAAGGTACCGGATGCCAACCCTGGGGTGTTCATCGGCCAGCTCCCGGAGAGCGGCCTGGAGAGGCACTTACGGGACGTGTCCGAGGACGCCAGGGCGGCGATGGTGACCATCCTGGACATCGAGTCGGCGGATACGAACAAGCCGGACCTGCCCTCGATGGAGACGATCGACGCGGAGGAGAGCGAGGAGCACCGGCTCAAGGCGGAGAGACGGGAGAGCGAGAAGCAGAAGGAGGAGGCGCACAGGGCTGCGCGCGTGGCGGTGAGGGACGAGTTTGGGGGTTCGTCGGCGACTGGCCGGCGGAAAACCTCGGTGGCGCGGGTGACACTTCGACCCGGCGAGGGTGCCATCACGATCAACGACAACTCGTTCGACAGGCACATCCCCGACATCAACCACCGCGGGTTGATGTTAAGGCCGTTCCTGGTGACGAACACCATGGGTTTGTTCGACTTGAAAGCCACCGTTCACGGCGGCGGCATCTCGGGGCAGGCGCAGGCCATCAGACACGGCATCGCGCGCGCGCTCGAGCTGTACGAACCCGCGTTCAGGCCCGCGCTTAAGAAGGACGGTATGCTCACGCGTGACCCGAGGAAGGTTGAGAGGAAAAAGCCGGGCAGGAAGAAGGCGAGGAAGGCTTTCCAGTGGGTCAAGCGTTAGCGTCGTCGTTTGTTGTCATTTGTTGTAGGCACCGGCACTCAGTCCTCGAGTATCCTGCGCAGGTCGTCCAGATCCGCGCCCCCGCCCACCGCCTCCAGCACCTTGCGCGCCATGTCCTTCGTCGCACCGCCCTCCGGGTCCAACGCGTCCTCCTCCGCCATCGCCATGAACCCCTCCATCTCGCGTTCCAGCCGGTCTCGAATGGCCATCGCCTCGTCCCGGCTCCGCTTCGCATCCTCCAGCCGCACCTCCATCGCCGCGATGTGCGCGTCGATCTCCGCGTCGTCGATGTCGTCGATGTCATCCAGTGGGGTGACCACGGGTCCCCGGGGTTCCGCCCTGTGCGCGTCCACGACACGAGCCGCGAGGCCCTCGCGGTACTCCTCGATGGTGTGTCCCATGCTTTCAAGCTCCGCCACCACCTCGGGCGGGTACACCACCCTTTCAGCTTTGACCATTTCGTCGAATTCATCCAGCCTGGCGCCGGCGAGCTGCTCGACCATTCGCGCCGTCTCGGAGTCCAGCGATCCTTCCTTCTCGAGCTGGAGCTTGAGCGCCTCGAGCTCGGACAAAGCCGCCGTGGTGCCGCCCACCAGCTCCTCCCTCATGGCTCGGATCCTACTCGAGAGGTCCCCGTGGAGACCGTCGAGCTCCTCCATCGTCGCGCCGGTCTCTAAACCCTGGAGTTGCTCCGACGTCGACTTCAGGTCCGCCTTTAGGGCGGCGGCCTCGTCCTCGAGCTGAGCCTTCAGAGCCTCGTACTCCGCATCGGCGTCGAGAGATCTCAACGTCGGTAAATCGTTCCCGCCAAAGCTGAGCTCGGCAAGATCCGGGTGGGGCTCCACGCCCACGGCGGCGAAGACGGCATTCGGCGTGGACGAGCGGGCGTGAGAAGGGGACCCGGAAGGCTCGGCCATCTCGCGCGTTCGGGTTCCGTGCGCCGGGGTGTGTGCAGGGGCGGACCGCGACAACTCGGTAAGTACCACGTGAAAGTAACACTCTGAACTAAATATGGCGTCGGCGGGCGCCGGTCAGCATCCCGGAGGCTGCGTCCGCGGGTGCGTCATACTCACGCAGGACATGATCGCCACCGCCGCGGTCTCCACACGCAGCCTGAGCGGCCCCAAGCCCACCGGCCTCGCACCGGCCGCCACCAACAACTCCACCTCCTCCGGCGTGAAGTCACCCTCCGGCCCCACGATCAGCACGCCACCGCCGTCCTCGCCGTAGTACCCGGCGTCCACGTCATCGCCCATCCTCGTGTCCGCGGCGGACATGACCTCCCTCAGCGGCGGTGCACCCGCGGCGCACAGCAACGCCACGGGAGCGCGTCGCACCGCCTCGCACAGCTGTGTCACATTCGCGGGCGGACGCACCTCGAGCCGGTGACGACGTAGGCACTGCTTGGCGGAGGCAGCCGCGACGCGCTCCCAGCGTCCTTCCCGTCCCGACCGTTCCGTGTCGTCGTCGTCGCCGTCGTCCTTGCCTTTCTTCCGCGCACCTTTCTTGTCCTGCGACGACCCACCGACGGAGTTGGATCGTTCGGTGAGCGTCGGTATCAGCGACGCGGCTCCGAGCTCTGAGCACTTCTCCACGAGCCAGTCCGCGCGTCCCCCCTTGAGGCTCCCGCACGCCACGGCGACGTCCCACCGTGGACCGGCGAACGGGATCCGCCTGACTTCCTCCACGGCGGCCACCGCGGCCACGCCCCCGTCCCTCCCGCTGCCCTCCATGCCCACGAGCTCCGCGATAACCAAACCCCCGGCGCCGTCGCACACCTCGAGCCGATCCCCGGGCTTGAGCCTGAGCGCCTTGGTGGCGTGCCTCGATTCCTCGCGTCCCAGGTGGAAGGTACCGCCCGAGGACGGCAGTGGGTCATCTACGTAGAAGCGGTGGAGGCGCGACGCCTGAGCCTCCCTCGCGGCGGCGTATCCGGCGTCGGCAGCGCCCGCCGCGGTCTCGCCGTCCGACGCGGATGCACGGCTCGACGATGCCGCGCGCGGTGCGACGGCGGAGCGAGGCGACCATCCGACGCGCGCGCGAGGACGAAGCAGGCGCAGCGCGGGCGAGCGCACCATGGCGGTCAGCATGGCCCCCTTGCAACCGACGACGGCGCGGAGTGAACTGAGACGACCGAGAATCGAGAGGGAACTTCAGTTTGGTGATAGGGAACTTTTCGGTTAACTGCGCCGAGTGCATGTGGAGAGCAGGGCACGTCGACACGAAAGAATGCTCGCGCGACTACAACTCCGTACAATACGCTATGATCACCTAGTCGACTACTGCACCGGGTCCGCCCCGGTTCCTTCACGCGCCCGTGCCGCCGATACCCGCTCCCCGACAATCTCGTTGACGGCTGCGAGAACGACGGTGGCCGAGGCTATCCTCGCGGCTCTCGGCACCGTACCCCGCCACAGCGCCCGCACGCCGTCGTGCCTCACGAGATCCCTCGCCGTCGCCACGTACCCCTTGCCCCGTCGCGTCCCTCCGTCGCCCAGGTTGGACTGCATCAGGGTCTTGACCGTGTCGATGGGCTGAGTGAGCACCCCCGCCGTGCCGCCCGCCGCCGCCGCCGCGACGAAGGCGTCCAACCCGCGCCGTTTCGCATATTCCGGCACCCACGACCCCGCCCGTTCTCTAAGCCACGGTGCACCGCAGAGGTACCCGCACGCGTACAGCCCCTCCCTCGCCATCGTGGCGCGCACGCCCCTGAACGCCACCTTCGGGCCGTGCGTTCTCACGAGCCCGCTCACCACCCCTCCGAGCGATCCGCCGAACTTCTGCTGCTGCGTCATGCACACGTCCAGCGGGTTGATCACCGCGCCGGACACCGCGCCCGCGAGCAGCGCGGAGGCGACGCGCGTGGACCAGCTAGGGTTCGTAAGAACGTCCACATCAGATGCCGACCCGCCGATGGCCCTCTCCAGTTGCCTGCTCCCCCCGAACTGGACCACCTTCATGGGCACCCCGATGAGCACCCCCGCGGTCCAGCCCCGGTACCACACCGCGGGGTTCATGGGTAGCATGCGACCGTCCTGCGTGAAGTTTTTCAGCGTGTGCAGGGGCTGGGGAAGATGGAGTTGGGGCGTCAGTTCCGATGGTTGTTTTCGGTCGGATCGGGGCGGGTGCCCAGTGACGTGTGATGGATACGATGCGCGTCAGTACGGGTCTCACCTGGTTGATCGATACCTCCACCAGGCCGGCGAACGCGCCGATCCCAGCCTGCGTGGCGGGATCGAGCGTCGCGGCCATCCCGATCTACCCCACCGCGTAGCCCGCCCGGCGACGACGACTCTGAGTCCGATTGATGATTACGCAGTCATCAGTTTGGCGATCGGATAGTTGAAGGTCGGGACTCTTACACGTCCACGCCCACAACTCGTCGCGCACCGTCTTCAAGGAAGCGAGACCGGGTCGAGGAAGATGTCGGGTATCTGGAGGAGGTTCGCGTCCGTCGCGTGCCGATCGGGACGCGCCGCGTCGCTCGAGGCGTCCACCGCGGTCGCATCCCTCGGCGCCAACCCTAGTTACGGGTCGAGTGCCACGCGTGGGTTCACCCATCGCGGATCGGGGTCCGAGCGTTGGCTCGCGGCGTGCGCCACCCACCAGGGGTTCGCCGCGCGGGGCTTCCGCACCCACGCCGCGGTCGAATCAGACGCATCGAACGCGGCCTCGGGCGGCAACGTGGACTACTACTCCGTGAAGCCCACGAGGGGGAAAAACCGGTGGAGGCGAGCCCGGGCGAAGGCCGCGTTCATCAAGACGCAGGCCCGGGAGCACCGGGAGAACAAGACGATGCGCGCCGAGGAGAGGGAGGCTAAGCGGCTGCAGCGGTGGAGGGAGAACGCGGACGCGGCGCGCGCGTGGAAGGCGAGGAAGGAAGCGGAGGCGGTGGAACTTGCCGAGTCGGCGCTGCGCCGACTCAACGAGCTCGACGGGGACGAGACGCGGGCGTGAGTCACGTAGACTATCTGTGTTACGCTCAGACACTCGTATCTGTGTTACACTTGGACACTCATTAATTACCAGACCGAATACTTCATCGACGCGCCGGCTGTTTGTCGTCGAAGCGACCTCTTCCCCGCCGGCGCACATTCGTATCCACACTCACCCAACCCGTGTGCTTAACCCCGCCCCGCCCCGGTGGTCAAGCACTTGGGCTCCTTCCCCGGCTCGAAGTTGCTCAGCACGTCGTCAACCTTGACGAACTGCACCACGCTGCTGTACTTGCCGATGATGGGCTTTAAGATGGCCCACACGGGCTTGAACGCCCACGGCGAGTCAATCGCGGCCACCTGGTTAAGTCGCTTGGGGTAGTACTTGCGGAAGACGTCGAGGATGCAAAACTTGGCGAGGTCCAGGTCCGCGTTCTTGCCGGAGAAGTCCCGCATGTCCCAGACCGCGTAGATGGAACCGCTACCTTCGGGTGCATCCTCCATCATCTTGAGGCACTGCTCCACGGCTTTCACGGCGTGTTTCTTGGCTACGTCCAAGTCTCGCTCCTTGATGACGTGCTTGGCGATCTCCACGACGATGACGGCGCGGCCTTCTTTGTCGAGGTGGGGGTGGACGTACGCGGCGCCGGCGTCGGTGGATTGCTTGACGTCCTCTTCGGTGATGTCACCGAGGTCCGCGCGCCAGCGGAGGAAACCCTCGAGCTTATCCGCCGCGGCGTCAGCATCCATTCGGCGGTCCCTCAGGAACCAGAGCGCGGTCTCGTCGTCGCAGGGGGGGCAGCCGTCCTTCGCCTCGAGCGCGGCCTTGACGGCGGCCAGGCCCGCGGCCTCCTCCTCCGGCGAGCCCTCGGCGTTCATCACCCTCTCCCCGACCGTCTCCTCCGCGCGGACGACCAACCGGGACGCCCGATCGCGGCCACGCGTCGTATTCTTCATCCCGAGAATCGGCTTTCCAAACCTTTGGGGCCGAGACGCGGTGGAGGTGGAGACGCGCGCGCCCCGCGCCTTCGCGACCACCGGGGCGCATCTCACCGCGGCGGCCGCGTGTGCCATCGACATCGACATCGTTTGCTTCGCTGTTCCCGAGAGACACAGCCCGTGCGCGCGCGACAGCGATTGGTGACCCCGGATTGTTCTGTTCCCGTGACGATGACGAGGTGTATCTGATCCTGTGAACGATATTTTCCTCGAGTTCGTTGCGCGTGATTGGGCGAATCGCCAACGGAGCATCTAGCCATCACGTGACATTTGGCTCGTATTTGTGTAATTTGTCAAAATGCTCACTGGAACTCGCCACTAAACTTTGAACTCGCCAGTCTCTGGGTCCCTGCGCTTGACCAACCGGCCGAATATATCCCGTTGCTCCCTCGCGCCCCACACCCGCTCCTTGGCGTACCCCCACATCACCTTGACCCCCCCGTACGCGGCGGCGACGGACGAACCCCGTCCATCCTCGCGGTACACTCCCGCGTTGAGTCGAAAAGCGGTTTTGGCCTCATCCGCCACTGCCGCGACGTCATCCTCGGATAGACCCTCCGCCGACGCGTTGATGGCGGCGTACACCCGCTCCACGTATGCGAACCTGTCGTCGTTTATGTGCGCGTCGTCGTGGGTGTAAAACCCCGGGGTCTCGGCTAAACCCAACGCCCTGCGCGTCGGCCAACCCATCATGGAACCGCCGAATAAGTCCGCCAAGTATCGGCAATAGAAGTGACCGACGAGGAAGGGTGGGTTCCCGGCGCCTTTCTCCCGTTCCGCCGCGTCGGCGATGGCGGCGACGTATGCGGACGTCGCCGGCGAGGGTGGATGCGCCCCCACGCTCGTCCCTAAGAGCGTCTCCAAGTCCCTCTCCAACCGGTGCGCTCGTCGCAGCTCGGATGAGAACTGTCCCCACACCCGCCCCGACGGCGTGTTTTCCCTGTGCGCGTCATCCAGCCTGTTCTCCAGCTCGTTGTAGAAGTGGTAGTGGCTCGCGGCGAAGGAGATGTACGCGGACTTGGACTTGAGCGCCGCCAACGTGCCGGTTCCGAACACCCTCATGTCGTGCTCCCCCGACCTCATGGTGACGTCGTCGAGCACCTTGGCCAGCCCGAGCTTGTTGTGCTTGGAGCGCTTGAAGATCTCGCCGGGGAGGTCGGGAGCCGCGGCGGTGGTGGAGGCGTGCCGCCGCGCCGCGAAGGACACGAGCGATGACGCCCGGGACGCCACTCTCGAAGACATCAGGGACGTGCTACGTGGACGAAGTTGTGCGAGATCTGTGATTTGGTCATCGCTGACGTCGCTTTGCAAAGGCTAACTCTTACTCTAATGCTACTGCTCGACCCCCGGCTGTGGCCTATGACCGACACCCGACCCTGTCCCGGGGGATGAGACGAAGTTCCGCGCCGTGCTTGAGGAACACGTTACCCGCGCTCTGGCTAGGATTCACACCGATGCCATCTGCGGTGAAGGGAGGAGGTTGGGAATGGATGGGTGCGATGCAGTGAGTGCCGAATATTCCTCGGAGGGGACGCGGGTGGGACGCGGGGGGGTCCGGGGCGGACTGGGGGCGGGCGCACCGTTGGTGATGATGGCGCTCGTGGCGGCGGGGACCTTGAACTCCTCCGCCGCGAACTGCAGGACCGCGGTGAACGGTGCCACGTCCGGGACACTCAGCCTGCGTACGCGATCGGGGGAGCATCGTGAGCGAGGTGGGGTCGAACCAGAGAGGGACGCGACGGCGCCGGTCGATGCTTTGAGACACGGGGAATGGGCGGCGGGAATGAAGTCTACTCACACTCGGTAAGGTAGCTTAGGGTCCGAGGTGAGCGTGATCTTGAACGAAACCTTCGACGACTGCTCGCCCGCCGATGCCATCGCGCCTGACGGAGTGACGACGAAACACCTCATCATCTTCATCGCATTTTCACCGGCGCCCGTCGCGGCCCGACACGTCGACGGTCCACCATGACGACACTCGCATCAGTCGCGCCCACACCGACGCGTGCTCATCTCGGCAATCGTGACCCTCGAACCCGCGCGCTCCGACCGGCGGTCCGCGTCGCTGGGAACCCAGCTAAGAGGGAAGTCGTTAGCGTGGTTGCTGACGGGGCTTCCCCCGCTCCCGACGCCGCTCGCGTCGTCGCCTCCCTCGCTGCCGCCGTCGCCGTCATGGCGCACGACCCGCTCCCCGCGATCGCCGCGTTCGGCCAATCCACCATCGAGCTGAACAACCCCACGTACAAGGTGGTCGAGTCCCCGAGCGGCGAGCGGTCCATGACCCAGGGCGAACCGGCGTGTTTGGAGGTCAAGGCGGACTCGGTGAACCCGGCGAAGGAGACGACGTACAACGCGGACGTGTTCGGAAGGGTGACGGACAGGGGCGGGGACAACGCGCTGGACAACGACGCGGCGTCGGACGCGGGGAGGATAGCCGACATCGCCGAGGTGCCGCCGGGGAGAGTCGTCTTCAACATTTCGGTGTCGTCCCAGTCCGCGGAGCTCGGACGAGTTCGCACAGCCGCTGAGGAACTTGTGTCACTGCAAGCGTCTTTAAAGACAAGCAGCACCATCGGAACATCGCTGCCCCTCAAGGAATTAAAGTCTCGACTAACAGCGGGTTCACTCTCGGAGTTGCCAGATGTTGTATTGAAGCTGGACAGACTCATAGACTCGACACCTCTCGAAGATTGGGAGACGACCGCGTGGACTTCCGTGCTAGAGGAAACACAAGGCTCCAACTTCAGAAACAAAAGTTCGCGCTGGCACATTCCTGGAGTGGAGCGGACAAATGATTTTGTATGTGCAGTTTTCAGCTGTTTCAACGACCCAAGGGCGCCACCGAGTACTGATATGATGCTCTCTCTCAAGCTACTTTCAGAAGGTGTGAATATGGGATTACGTGGCGATACCCGAATCTCTGCTGAGGGGCTGATATTATCGTTGGATGACGTACTTGAGAAGGTCAATGCATACGTTAACCTCGTTGATAGATC
>Ga0209631_10007114_pt1 | contig 11324 bp, 7 predicted proteins | sample COG_08_FD_184752 | JGI IMG/M metagenome (GOLD analysis project Ga0209631, IMG submission 184752) | Pelagic Microbial community sample from North Sea - COGITO 998_met_08 (SPAdes) (version 2) | ecosystem: Environmental > Aquatic > Marine > Neritic zone/Coastal water | place: Helgoland, sampling... | reverse complement strand
GATGATAAAATTGGAGCAGCTTTTCAAGAGTACAAATTTTTAGTTGGTTTCAATAATAAATTTTACATATACTGGTATAATGATCGTATAGACGCGCTTATGTTTGATAAGCTGGAGGAAAAACACTTTGTTAAGTAAGATTATTGTTCATTCTGCTTATAGCAAGCTTTTTACACAAAAGGTTTATGAAGTTGATGTCGTAAGATATGCTGATGTACTAGTATATCTAACTTCTATGCACACAAAATTTCGTAACTATGTAAAAAGTGTTGATAATGGTTTGATTGATGAAACTTATTGTCTACTTAATAAAGATAAAGAAATTATTACTCAAGACGACTTATTCATTAGACGAGTAAAAGAAGATGACTGTTTTTACGTTGTACCTAATTTTATGGGTGGTGGCGGAAAAAATACTAAATTCCTTATAATGGCCGCTATGCTAGCAGTTGCGACAGGTCCTGCAGGTATGGGTATGTGGGGCTCTGGGGCAGGAGGAGCGGCAGCAGCAGCTGGAGGTGCAGGTGCCATGTCTTCAGGTGCAGGTATTGCTCCTCATGTTGCAGGAGAGATTGGTGCATCTCAACTTGGTGCGGCAGGAGGCTTTAGTTTAGGTTCTATGGGTACTACTCTAGCAGTTAACGCAGGACTAGCTCTTGTAACTTCAATGTTTACTAAGAAACCTTCTGACATTAAGCGTACAGATCAAAACTCAAGACAAAATAATATGTTTGGCTCTCTCAAAAATACAATAGATAGCGGTACTCCTATAATGCTAAATTACGGACTATTCAGAGTGGCAGGTCACTTTGTTAGTGGGTATCTAGATACCACAGACCATGATGCAAGCGCGTCAATCACCGTACAAGAAAAGTTTGATACATGAAAAGAAACTTTGTTAATATTAATGAACAACAAGTTCCAATTATTAAGGGAGCCGGAGGTGGAGGCGGTGGCGGTAACGCGGGCGGTTATAATGAAGAACCTAACTCACTTTTCGCTACGGATATTCTATTTGCGACAATAGCTTTAGGAGAAGGACCTCTTTACAGAATTAATCCTAATGGCCCTCAAGATATTGAAGTAAGCGATTCTTCTATTGATGATCTTATTAACTTAGACGGCGATGGCGGCGAAAAAACAAGTGATTTTAAAACACTAAGTAACCCTGGTACAACTACACAAGCTCCTCTTAAAAAATTTGGTGATGAGTCTATAACTCCTCAAAATTTTGCTTCTCCTGTTAATCTTAAAAAAGGAAATATCGATGGAGTTCCTGAAAGTAAGGTAATTCTTCAGGATACTAGTGCGTTTGCATGGGATGCTATTAGATTTTTATTTGTATGTAATTCTTTATTCCAACAAGATGATCAAGGTAATGTGTCAGGACACTCTTTAACTGTTCAAGTGCAGATGTTTGATAGAGCAGGTCAACCTTTAGTATATCCCACAGGGCATTCAAAGGCTGGTCAGTTAATCTTAATTACAAAAACAATCTCTGGTAAGACTAATGTTGCCTATAAGTTTGATGTCACTGTGGAAATTCCAGATTCGCTACAAAGTACTGATGGTTATAAATTTTCAGTAGAAAAAAGCTCAAATGAGAGCGGTGATTCAAGAATTAATTCTAACGTTCAGATCATCGGCTGGGCAGAAATAGAAAGAGCTCCGCAGTCTTATCCAAGAACTGCACATATTGGGTATGCTCTTAAAGCTATTAATGAGCATGTAGGACAAATCCCTACTTTTACTTCAATGGTAAAAGGTTTAATTGTCAAAGTCCCTTCAAATTATAATCAACCTATTTTAGAAAGTGGAGAAATTGATTGGAGACAGGTAGAGGTTCCCGGTCTACCTTCTCAAGGTTTTTATATAGGTACTCAAGGTTATAGATTACAAAAAAGTGGAAGTACTGCACTTACTGATCCTAATCCTCAAATATATGTAGGAACGTGGGATGGTTCGTTTGTATATTCTTGGACCCAGAACCCAGTCTGGATTATTTACGATATCTTAACAAATAAAACTTATGGATTAGGTATCGAAGAAGATAATATAGATAAGTATAAGTTTTATCAAGTAGCTCAGTATTGTGACGCATGTGATGAAATTACGGGTAAATTTCAAGGAGTAGATGGTTTAGCTGATGGTAGTTATCGTAATAAACCAAAAGGATTTAATCCAGGTATCATTAGGACACTCTTAACAGGTTTACCTAACGGTACACCCATCAAAGAGCGTAGATTTATTTGTGATATGCAAATTTCAGATGTACAGCCGACAATGGATATTTTGAATACGATTGCAGCATCTTTTAGAGGCACTATAGTATATTCGTTTGGTAAATTATCCCTCGCCGTAGACCAGCCTAATCGATATCCCACAATGATTTTCAATGAAACCAATATTAAAGATGGTTCTTTCTCTATCAGTGGAGGCAGAGAGAGTGACATGATTACGGGGGTCGAAGTTAGTTATGTTGATCCTAGAAATCATTATAAAAGAGAAACTGTAAGAATTGATACTGACGATAAAAATGATGGCTCAGATCGTTCTACAATTGAAAATGTTATTAGTCTCGATCTACAAGGAGTTACTAGAAGAAGTCAGGCGCTTAGATATGCACAATATCATATCGCGGCTACAAAGTATCTCAGAAGAACTATTTCATTTACTACTAGCTTAGAAGCTTTAGCCCTAGCTCCTGGAGATGTTATATCTGTCTCTCAGAACATGACAGGAGTAAATTATGGGTTCGGAGGAAAAGTAGCTAATAATTCTGCTGTAGGCGCGGCTAATCCTAATGTAACTCTAGAGCATTTTACTTTTCCTGCAATAACAGATGCTATATTTACCAACAATACTTATCCTGTAGCACTACGTATTATCAAACAAAAAAATGATAGAATGGATTTGTATATTGTAAGTAATAACGCTCCTGATTATCAATTTATTGGCACAGATAATGTATCAGTAGGTGCTGATTTAATTATGCTTACTGTGAGGGATAGATTTAACCCCATTACTGGCGCGTTAGTAAACATTGAAACCGACGGTTGGTTAGCTAATGACGCTCCTGAAAAAGGCGATTTGTGGAGCTTGGGGGAGTGGGTATCTCCTGGAGATCTAGGCACTAATAAGGCAGGTAAACTCTTCACCGTTGCCGAAATTGAAAGAGAAACTGAAACAGAAGAAATATCTATCGTAGCAAAAGAATACGTTTCTAATGTATATGTTGATTCTGATACTTTCATAGACTACACTCCTACTGCTTATACAGACATTGATAGTGCTTTTTCAGCACCACCCCCTCCAGTATTTTCTTTTAGAGCTTCCCCTCGCAGACTACAAGATGGTTCTGTAGTTGTAGACGGTATAATTGATAATAAAACAGAAAGAACTGGATACTCTCAGAATTTTTCTACTGAATACTTTTTAGCTACGCCAGCAGGCTCTACACCTGTAACTAATGCTCATCAAAGTGTGTTAAATATTGTAGTAGATAATTCAGCTGCCTTAACTGGAGAACTAGGACAAAGTATTCTGGTAGGTAAAAATGGATATACAAGCACTATTGGAGAGGTTAGATTACTTTGTAATAATATTACTAGCGTCGATTCTGGGTCAAACCTAAAACTTACTGTTGAAGGATTGAATGTAGCTTTTGAGAAAAATATATTTAAGCACTTGCTAGAAGTCAATGATGGTACATTTCTAGGATTGAAAGGTCAAGATTTTGTAACTATTCCTTTAGTTGAAAAGACAGGTAAGAATAGCCTAAAGAACTTTATCGCCTTTGCGGATGATACTGTTGCCACTTCAGCAAATATAGTAGCTTTTGATAAAACAGTTGATACACTTACGATTAATGATACTCAAACAGGTGCACAAAAATTATCTACTAGATTACCTGATTTACCTTTTTATGTCAGTATTAATCAGATGTTAGATTCTAGATTTTTTGCAAATAACTCATTTTATGTAAGCGGGAGTAGAAAGCAATTTGAAGTAACTAATACCATAACAGCAGCTGCTGGTACGGATCTACATATTGAATTACCCGTAAGACCTAGAGACAAAATATTTACTACTTTGTTCGTAGACGGTATTGAACAGAGTAGAGGACAGTTTACTTTTAATAATAATGAAAAGGTTGCAGGTAAAAGAGCTAATATTGTGTATCCTGTACAGCCTGGGGATACTGAATTTAGAATTGACCTAGACCATTATACTGTACCAGCTATAGAAATAGGAGATAACGTACAAACTTCTGTAAATAGTGTATTCCCAGTTATAGCTACTAGTTACGACCCACTAAGTGCTAATTATAATGGAGCACTTAGTTCTAATTCAATTTTTAGAATTGATCTAGGAAAAAGACCAGAATCAAATTTATCGGGTTTTAGTTTTACTAATATATCTCCTAACCCTGTTGGTACTGTGGCTAACGTATCTGCAAATACTTGTACCCTAGACTACAGTGAAGTAGAATATCCAGGACTATTTAGATTAGCAAATAATGGTATATATGACCTACATTTATCAACTGACTACTCTCAGCTATTTTTAACTGATGATCTTGTCATTCCTAATTTACCTCTAGGTATAACATCTATAAAGGCTAGGAATATTAATCAATTTTCTCGTAAAAGTGCTTTTTCTGAAAAATCTATAAGAGTTAGTAATTTACCTATACAAAAAGTGAGTCCTGTTGAGATTACTGAGTCTTTGTACCGAGACGCAACTGCTGGTGTAGCTGTTCGAATTACTGTCTCATTTACTCATATTACAGGACAAGAAGTAACTGACTATGAAATTTCATACAAACTTGATCAAGTTGAAGATATCAATGAAGATGGTGGTGCCTCTAACCTAACATCTTTTAATACTGTTAAAATTCCTGCCACTGGTGTTGATGTGGACGGTAAAATTAGACACACCATCAATTTTACTAATAGAGGAGCTACTAGCGGTGTTAATGCTGTCACTGTTCGTATTGTACCTTTAAATAAAAGTATTAGAGGTGTTCCTACTACTGCTTCTAAAACTATACTCGGTAAAACAGCAAAACCACAAAATATTTTCAACTTCACAGGTGGTCAACAGACTGATCAGATTACTCTTTTTTGGCAGTATGCTAGAGTAAATGATGAGTTAGCAGACCTAGATTTGAAAGAAGTCGTCATCCGACGTCTTCAAGGTTCACATACAGCTACTTTAGCTAACTTTATTGCAGGTAATCCTTTTGTACAGGTAGCTGCAGGAGTTAATAGAAAATCAATTCCAATTGACACATTTGGTACGTTTACCTATCTTGCTCGAACTCGTGACACATCTGGTAACTTAAGTGAGAGCGTGGTTGCAACTATAATTACCACTTCTAGACCTAATAGAAACCAAGTTGTAGCTGCTTATAATGAAGATAGTCCGAGTGTAGCTTTTGCAGGTATTACTAATACAAACAACGGACAAGATAATTTCCCTGCTCTCACAGAAACACTATTTGGAGGAGTGGTACGTTTTACGGAAGATGGAACTACTCCTGGTTCAGGTAATCCTTCTACTCTTGTGGATAACGCAAATGCTTCTAGTTCAGGATTTAGCACGATAGCAGGATCTCCTACAGACATATTAGCAGATGGGGAGGCTACTTATTTTACAGAAATACGAGACTTTGGTTCTACAATTACAGCAGCAGTGTTTATTGAATCTGAAGGTACTCAGGCCAGACAAACCACCTTTAATGATCAGTTTAATACAATTATTGAAAGCTCTACTGAAGCAACATCTGCAGGGCAACTTAAAGATACGAGCTTTGGCGGGATCGGTAGTATTTTAGGGCACGGTAATACTACCTTTACGGGTACTAGTGCAATTAGATTTGATTCGGATAACCAAACCTTAATGAGCACAACATCATCAGGAAATGTCTATGCTATCACTACTCGCGGTGATTATGTAGGAAATTCAATACCCATAGCAGGCATTACTAAAGCCTCCCCAGCCGTAGTAACTACCAGCGGCAGTGAGCATGGACTTGTAAATGGTGACAGAATTATCGCCCATGACGTATTGGGAATGGATGAAATTAATAATAAAGAACTTTATGTAAACAGAGTCAGCGCCACACAAGTGCAATTGTATACCGATTCTGGAAGAACTTCTGCTCTTGATTCTTCTGGTTTCACCACTTACACTTCTTCAGGTGTACTAGATCAAGGAGACTACGCAAATGCTAATGTTGTCGCCTTCATTGCTGGAACTATAGACGCTAGTACTATTAAGCTTGGCAACACATTCTTTGCAAATGGAACATCTACTGGAGGAAATAATTATGCAAATCTTTCTGTAGCAGGTACTAATTACTTACTGGTTGATTTAAACCAATTTAATGATTTACTTGGTCAGACATTTGAAGGAGATTTAGGAGCTGTATCTACTCAAGTATTTATTAGAACCACCACGGCAGCAAATGCTGATTTATACGATTCTGTTGCAGCGGGTGGCTTTGCGACTGGTAACTTGACTCTTGATTCTGATGGGAATCCTAATTTTGATCAAGCTGATAATGGTGATGGCGGTTTTATACCCTACGAGGCAGGAACTAGAAGCTTGCGACAGTTCCAATTAAAATTTGTAGTAAACAACAAAGAGCCTGATCAGTTTGACTTTACATTTGATAAACTTCGGTATACATTAGAAAAAGAAGTTACAATTTTTACAACAGACGTATCATTCGGATCTAGTCCTGCAACTGTTAACTATTCTTCTGCAGGATTTTTGAATAGGCCTGTGCTTAATTTTACACCAATCGCAACAGCTACGGCACAGACAGCATTAGTTACTTCCGCTAGTTCTACTCAAGCACAGTTTACCTTGTATGATATAGAGAATAGTGCGTCAGCTGGTCTAGGCGATGGACCAATCACCGTACAAGTAACGGCAACAGGAGTATAATATATGTCATTAGTAGATTCCAATACCTTTATTGAGCCGACAGCGGGAACCTCGCTTAACTCTGCGCGTTCTCAATATAATAATGCTCTTAGATCTCTTTTAACTAATTTTAAGTCAGAGGCTATCCCTACTGCTACCAATATTGTGGCTTCTGGAGCAGGTTTAGGTGAGCAGGATGGAATGCTCTTTAGAAGTGCACTTACCAATGCTTTATACATATCAGATTCAGTGCATTATAAATCATCTCCTGTGGGAGGAAATTTTACACGTGTAGGTATAGGTAACAGAGTTGAAGACGGTATTGTTGCTTTAGCTGAAAAAATTGCTACATACGAGGTAGGAGAACTAGTTGCTACTGTTTCAGATTCAGGAGCGTTATCAGGGAATGCTCGTTTGTACCTAAAAACTGGTAATGCAGCAAATATGTCTGATCTTCTTGATGTCGGTATACCCCCAACAAATGCCTCTGTTACTAATGTTATGCTTGCTTTTGATAGTATTACTGCTGATAGGCTTAAAGATGGTAATGTTCTTCTAGCAAAAGCTGACTTCACAACAGGCGCAGGAGATGGTGGAGCAGGCGCTACTGCAACTCTTAAAATCTCATCTGCTGACAATCAAGACACTTCTATCGGATTTAGCACGCGCGCTACTGCTAACGTCGCCTTAATCCATGTACATGGCTCTACAGGAGTTACTGCTGGTCTTAACCTTAAAGATCAGGGTGGTGCTTACGCGCCTATGGCTTCTAATCTAGCTCTACAATCAGCCATTCAAGGAGGCACTACAGCTCCTGTTACTTTAGTCCCTGCGGGAACTATAGTTGCTTGGGGGGGTTCTACCGCCTCTGTTCCTGCTGGTTGGCTGCGAATGGGAGGGCAGGCAGTAAGTAGGACAACATACGCAGCTTTATATGCAATTTGTGGAGTTAACTTCGGTGGAGGGGATGGCTCATCTACATTTAATATTCCTGACGCTCGCGGTAGAGCTTTATATGGATTGAGTACAGCTATTGGTTTAGGGATTTCGTCAGGAGCAGTAACTGGCGCAGGTAAAGTTACTTCTCAATCAGGTAATGCAAATCCTAATTCACCTACAACAGCTAACTTTTCGACAGGTGCGAAAGACGCAGGTACAGCAGCAGCTATAACAGCTATATCGTTCGCTGGACATACGCACGATATTACTTTACCACACTGCGTTGTTAATTGGATAATTAAAACATAGGATACAAATGGAATATATACTTTTTCAAATAGACGAAATGAAACAACAAATGGTATTTTGCCATTATAGAGACTTTTCCAAAGGAAAAGCAGCAAATAAATTAGTACAAAGAGCTTTCCCACTTACTTTAATTAGTGAGCATGAGCCTAAGATTTCTGAGCTAGTAGAAGGGGAAATTGTAGGAATTTTTTACGAAAAACGTGGCGAGAATGTCGTTTCTGAGTTACAATATTTAGATAAAACTGAAGAGATAACAAAACAAGAAGATTTAGACTGGATCGAATCATTTGTAAAAAAATGCTGCATAGATATGACTCATGATGAGTTACTTAAACCTCCGTCAGTAGATGAACAAGTTGAAGATTTTATTAAAGAATTTTTTGAAAACGACGAATCAGAGGCTTTAGAGCAAAAAGATTTTTTAGCTGACTTTTTTGACGAAGTTGCTGAATCTGAAGAGTCTGTTGACCCTATTAAAGAACAAGAAAAGACTGAAACTAATGATGTTGTAGCCGCCCATTTTAACGATTCTGAAGAAGAAGCTTTAGAGGAAAAAGATTTTTTATCAGAGTTTTTTGCGGAATTAGAATCAGAAGATGAGAAAAAATAATTAATTAAGGAGCTAGTATGGCTTTAACTCGTGTAACAGGAACTGTAATATCAGATAACGCACTAAGTGCTGCTTTATTAGCAAACGGCGCTATAAGCGCTAGACATTTAGGTCCAGGTGCTGTAGGTTTGATTGCTTTAGCAGCTTCTGCGAATGCTGCTGCAGTACATGTTGATCTTACTTCTAACATTAATTCTCTTCAGTCAAATATTAACACTGTAGAGAATAATGTTGATATAGTATCGTTTAACGCGGCTGCCAACAGTGTCCAAGCTACTGCTAATATTGGTATTGTAAGCAGTAACTCTATCTCTGCTATTGCTAACACTATTCAACTTTTAGCTAATCTTAATCAAACTTCCACAAATGTTACTAACATAATTACTGGTACTACCCCGTTTACTGGACAAGTAACTATGCAAGATGATCTAGTGATTACTGGAAATCTTACAGTGAATGGTGATCAAACTATAGTCGATTCTACAAGTTTGACTGTAGAAGACCGTATGATAATGTTGAATGAGGGAGGGACAGGCTCTCCTTCTGCTGATGTTGGTATATTATTTAATAGAGGTAACCAAGGAAATGCGGCGCTCTTTTATGATGAGTCTGCTTTAGCATTTACTGTAGCAGATACCGCAGATCCCCCCTCTAATACTTCTTTATCGGCTGTAACTTTAAGTAATATTAATGTAGGAATACTTTCAGCGACAACTGTTAAATATGGTGGTGCTGACCTTAATACTGCTATAACAGATAATGCGGCTGCTTTACAGGCTAGAATTACTGCCAATAGCACTTTTGCTACGGCTGTTGAGGCTAGACGTGTGACTAACGTAGCCGTCGCTGCCTCAAATGATTTTATCACATTTACACGCCTTAATGCTAATATCAATGTAGTTTCAGATAATGTCGCATCTTCGACAGAAATGACACCTTTTAGTAATGTTAACTCTGCACTAGGTACGTCAAATTGTTTTTTCGTTGGACGAGATATCACTTCACATGCTAACATTGCTGTAGTATCTTTAGATGGAGTTATTCAAAGTAACACAGAATTCGTATATCACTTATCTAATGATACTATTCAATTTAAAGACGTATCTATCCCGTCTGGAACAGTAGTAACAATATTTAGTTTAGCATAATGAGAAAATACCGACAATTAACAACAGAGCTTACATTTAGGTGTAATGCTAGATGCCCAGCGTGCCATCGTTGGAAACCTCTCCGAGTAAACTTAAACGATAAACAACATACAATCACTTATGATAATTTTCAAAAATTATTTTATCCTGAACTCCTACAAAATGTAGAGTGGTTACTGTTAAACGGTAATTTTGGGGACTCTATAATGAATAAAGATTTCAGAGAAATAATTTCTTATGTAAAGTCACAAGGCACTAAGATTAAAATACACACAAATGGCGGCATACATGGTCATGATTATTGGACCGAAGTGGGAAATATTTTAACGGATAAAGACATTATAAACTTTGATTTAGATGGTCTAGAAGATACTCACTCTAAGTACCGTATTAATACCAAGTTTGAAAATGTGTTAGCAAATGCAAAGTCAGTTATAGCCACACAACGTCCTCAAGTACATTGGAAGTATATCGTTTTTGAGCATAATAAACATCAGGTAGATACCGCTAAACAAATTGCTGTAGATTCTGGATTTACTACGTTTTCTACTGTGAAGACTTCTCGTGATGTATTCGCACCTAAATCTGGAAAATTTGTTCATACTAAAAAAACTGACGCAATGAAAACAGCAGAGAAAATAATTCGTTGCGTATGGGATGATTGGGGTAAATGGTACATCTCTCCTGAAGGTTTAGTTTTTAGGTGTTGTTGGACAGGCGGTCATTATTATGATGAGACATCTGGAGATCGTTTTTATTATCCTCCTAAGTTTGAACATATGTTTAATGGTTTTCATGTTCCCATGGAAAAAATTTTAAGTTATGATTATTGGAATAAACTTCAGGATTATTTAAAAGGTTATGAGAGATCATTTAAATTGTGTAAATCACAGTGTGGTAAACTTATATCTTCAATAGAAAAGGAAGAGCAAAATTTGAAGACAGGAGAGAAAACTGTTTTTGATGCTTATGCTCAAAATACAACATATGAAACCTAAAGTACTACGCAAAGTTGGAAAATTTAAGTTTTTAAGATTCCCAAATCAGGGTATACGCCGTAATGAACGAATTAGAAAACTTGCCACCAGTGGCAAATTGGGTTATTCTACACTAGAGAAATTTATAAACAATGAACGTTCGCTTGGATATCCTATTAAATATTCCAAGCCAATAGGTTTTAAAAGGAAACGTCGATGAAAAAAGATGGACATACTGATGTAGCTTCTTCACGTAGAATGTGTAAAACTATTATAGAAGATGCTAATGACATATTAGGTTCTTTACCACAAGATATGGAAGCATCACTTCCAACTTGGTGGACTAACAAGCTTGCTAAATGTTCTGCTATGATGAATGGTGCACGTGATTATTTAGTATATTCT
>Ga0209631_10007112_pt1 | contig 11325 bp, 7 predicted proteins | sample COG_08_FD_184752 | JGI IMG/M metagenome (GOLD analysis project Ga0209631, IMG submission 184752) | Pelagic Microbial community sample from North Sea - COGITO 998_met_08 (SPAdes) (version 2) | ecosystem: Environmental > Aquatic > Marine > Neritic zone/Coastal water | place: Helgoland, sampling... | reverse complement strand
CCTTATAATGATGAGTTTTATGGGGGAGTTCATTATTGGGGCTGGAAAAAATCTTGGACTCAGCAACATTTCTCATCAGGTTTAGAAATTTTACCGATTTGGTTTTATCAAATCAAAGACTACTGGATAAATGAATCTACATGGAATCGAGATCCAATGTGGGATGGTGCACTATCCTTAAAAATTGGACAAAACGATGTTTATGATACCGTCTCCGTTGACATTAATCCAAACTCAGCTGCAGTCAGGGTAGACGAATTGTTCCATATGCAAAAGACCTCTCTGGATGCTGAACTAACATGGGATCGAGGAAGACAACCGAAGATTACCCACGCTTACCTATACGGAAATGATTACTTATTAGCTGAATGGAATTCTTCTAGTTCGCTCACTCAAACCACTCAGCAAGACGGGAATGAAACTGCTTCCATAAATGAAAATGTTTCCATAGGAGAAAATAAAATTAACTTCGACTTTTCTTGGATTGTTGATTTCCGTGAATTTAAAGAGGTGGAAGGCCGCATGGATCTATTTGTTGTAGCTGTTTCAGACACGGATAGGCAATTTCCATCGAATTTAGTTAGGCAACAAATTCGCCCCCTAAGAGTTGACGACCCCGAAAGTTCAGTAGGTAAGAATCTTTATGATTACACTGGAGAAAACCCTGACAGTGAAATTATTTATGAGGTAATTGATGATACTGATAGTAATGGTACGGATGCCGACTATCTGAAGACAATTATTGAGAAACAAGGGCACTTAAAAATCCTTGCATTGGCTGATTTGTTGGCATGTTACAAAGTGTTGTACGGCTCCGTTCCTCCAGAGGCAGATGGAGAAAGTTTTCCAGGTGAAACTTTCTACAAAGAAATTTTTGTTGGTGAACTTGAGTTAGACAGGGTCAATGATGTGGAAGGAGTACTCCTCGATTACATAAAAGACCAAATAAATTCAAACAAGTACTTCACACAATATTCCTATTTAGAATCTATGGTGGGTGGTACTGAATCGATCAATATTGCGAACAGAAATAAATTTGTTAGCCGTCATTTTTCAAATAAGTACGGCACCAATCCAACCTCAATTCAAAAAACGCAGGGAAGCAAAAAGATGTGGTCTTATTACAATACGCAGAACATGACTGAGATAGATGCCGCGTCTTATTTTCTATACAACTTAGCAACTGAACCAGTCGTGCAAATTGGAATTAGTGGAACATCGACGACTTATATTGTCTACACCAGCCCACAAATAAATACATACATAAATTTAGCTACAGAAATGAGTATAGGTATTTCAGAGCTTCAAAATGGAAATCCTCAAAATGGAAATTCTCAAAATGCTAGGTCAAAAGAATTAGATATTTTTGAAGAAGTAGTGACTAGTGTTAACTACCGGCAAAGACTTAATCTCTTGTGGGAAGATTCTACAAAACACCAAGATTTTGAGTATTGGAAATACGAATCTTGGTTTGGTCATTTTATGGACGAAATGTTTCCATGGATTTATCACTCAGACCTAGGTTGGTTGTACTCTGCAAGTACTTCCCAAAATAACATTTGGTTTTACTCAGACTCAATGAACTGGTTTTGGACCAATAAAGAGATATTTAAAAACCATCCAAACCTGCAATTTGAAGAACAGCGATTTATCTTTCGAGTCCGAAAAAATCAATACAATCAATGGGAGGGTTCTTGGTCGTTGGTCACACTGCCTAAGAAAGGAAGTGGTTCAAGTACAATTGAACTTTATGATTATGGCTATTTCCCCTTTTAGGGAGGAAACAAATTCCTTTTTTCGGTTCTGACTTTAATCAAAAGATAAAAGGTGGGGCATTCATTTGAAGTATTACACCTCATCCAATCTCTAGACCCGCAGACGGGAGGAGTTTGCTCTGCCGTCAAATTATTACACGACGCGATGTTACGGGCGGGGATTCATTCCCGTATATCCGATAATCCTAAGGTGCAAGTCAACCATAGGGAGGAGTGGATCATTGCTCATGGGCTTTGGCAGTGGCCCGGTAGGGTAGCCAGAAGTTTGGGGAATCCCTACTTGGTCTACCCCCATGGTATGCTGGATCCTTGGTTTAAAAAGACCTACCCATTCAAACACTTGAAAAAACAGCTCTACTGGTGGGCTACACAGGGGGGAATCCTAAGGGATGCCCATGCAGTTTGCTTTACCACCGAGGACGAACAAACCCTGGCTCAAAAGACCTTTTTCCCATATCACGCAAAGGAAGTGGTGACCGGTCTGGGGGTAGAAGCACCCCCCGATCAATTCGATACCTCAAAGGAGAAATTCTTAGAAAAACTTCCGGAGCTTAAGGGGCGAAAAACCCTATTATTTCTTGGAAGGTTTCATCCGAAGAAGGGTGTGGATGAATTGATTCGATCCTGGAAAAAAAGAAAGCATCCTAAAGATGAGCTACTGGTACTAGCGGGTCCATTTGACCAAAAAGATTCATGGATACAGAACCTACTCAACTTAGTGGATGAAGACCCATCCGTTGTTTGGACAGGCATGCTTCAAGGGAGTGAAAAGTGGGGTGCTCTTTATTCCGCAGATGCGATGATCCTACCATCCCACCAGGAAAATTATGGGATGGTGGTGGCAGAAGCATGCTCGGTTGGGTTGCCTGTTTACCTGACCAATCAAGTAAACCTTTGGCGGGAAGTTGTCGATGCAGGTGCGGGAGGGGTGGAGAATGATGACCCAGCCGGGATACAAAGCCTGGTTGATCAATGGATGGTGGTAGAAGATCGTGCTGAACGAAGCTATGCGGCAAAGCAGTGCTTTGAGCACCGTTTGCATATCGACCGAACGGTGGAAAATCTGTGCAAAATTTTTGAGCAAAAACCTGCGTGAAAATTACCATTTTACAGGGAGCCTTTTTACCGGTGCCTGCGATTCGCGGAGGGGCGATTGAAAAAGCCTGGCAGGTACTGGGTGAGGCTTTTGTCAAAGCGGGACATGATGTTACTCATATTTCACGATTGTGCGATGGATTACCCGAGCAGGAATTTATTTCCGGAGTTCGCCATCTGCGTATACCTGGTGCAGATGCGACCAAACATTCACCCTTACTAAAACTTCGTGAAATTTCTTATGTTCGTAGAGCTCGTGGAATATTACCAGAAGCAGATATCCTCGTTACTCATGCATTTTGGGCTCCCCTGTTTTTACCTGCTGAAAAATTGGGAAAGCTTTATGTCCATGTAGGTCGCTACCCTAAAGGACAGTTGCGTTTGTATAAAAAAGCCAGTCGCTTACAAACCCCAAGCGAAGTTGTTTCAGCAGCAGCAGCAAAGGAATTGCAGGATGGAAGTGAGCGTGTACGTACCATTCCATACCCTCTACCCTTTTCTTTATCAGGTAATGGATTTGCTCGCTTAGAGGATCGGCCTAAAAGAGTCCTCTATGCTGGACGTATTCATCCTGAAAAGGGAGTACTCAACTTAGTAGGTGCATGGAAGAAGTTACCCGAATCTTTGCGCAATGAATGGGGGTTGAGAATAATTGGCCCATGGAGACAAGATCAGGGTGGGGGGGGATCGTCCTTTTTTGATCAACTCAAAAAAGGAGTTGATCCATCCATCGAGTTTCTAGAACCAGTCTTTTCTGAAAAGGAACTAATGGAAGAATATAAAAAGGCTCGTATTTTTGTTTATCCATCGATTGCCAGCAAAGGAGAAACTTTTGGATTGGCAGTTTTGGAGGCTATGAGTTGTGGCTGTGTACCTCTGGTTTCCTCTCTTCCATGCTTTGATGATTTTATCCGCCCTGGAGAAAATGGGTACAGGTTTGATGAACGATCAAACTTGCCCGAAGATACTCTTAAGAAGTGCCTGAAATCCTTATTATCAGATTCATTAGATTCAGATGTGGGGCAAAATGCATTTAAGACGGCGAAAGAATATGAGGTTGATCGGGTAGCCGCTCGATTTATTGCGGATTTTGAGGCATTGTTAGGAAGGTAATCTTTGCCTTTACCCCCAAGAATATCCTTGGTTCGTTCCGCTGTTTTTTATATTATTTACCTTTATGAAAAGAAGCAAAGCCCTTGGTTTCTTGATCGTTTTCGTGTTTGGTTCAGCAGCCTTTGCCTGGCTGACCTCGAAGAATTCGACTTCTCCTGAACAGACAACACTTTCCCATGCGGGCCTTATACCCGATACTCTCCTTAACAAGGAAGGAACTGAGATCTCGACAGAGTCTTTACAGGGTAAATATGTCGGGCTTTATTTTTCGGCGAGTTGGTGTGGTCCCTGCCGTTCTTTTACCCCCAAGCTAATCCGTTTTCGGAACGAACATGCTGATAAGTTCGAAGTGGTGTTGGTCGGTGGAGATGGAACAGCCAAGGACCAAGCCAAGTATATAAAAAAATACGATATGCCTTGGTTATCCATGATAAATCAATCGGATGCAGCAAGACAGGCCAATGAGAGTTTGGGTGTAAAATATATTCCATTCCTTGTTATCCTTGACCCATCCGGTAAGGTCGTAAGCAAAGAGGGAGTGAAGGAAATACGGGCATTAAAAAATGGGGCAATGAATCTTTGGGCAAATGAGCTCAAAGGAGTCTAAGTTTTTTTCTGATCCAAAAAATTTAAAGCCTGACTGGAATTCCGGCTGCTTTCATAACCTGCTTGGTTTCAGGTATGGTATATTCTCCAAAATGAAAAATACTGGCCACCAATACTGCACTTGCTTTGCCTTTTAAAATACCTTCCGCCATATGTGTCGGATTGCCCACTCCTCCAGAAGCGATGACAGGAACTTCCACAGCCTCACTGATTGCCCGTGTAAGCTCGAGATCATATCCTTGCTTGGTCCCGTCGCAATCCATACTGGTAAGTAATATCTCGCCAGCTCCACGGCTAACCACTTCCTGAGCCCATTGGACCGCATCTAATTCGGTAGGCTTTCGCCCACCGTGGGTGTAGACCAGCCAACCATTGTCTTCTTCCCTTCGCTTGGCATCGATAGCGACTACAATGCATTGGTTCCCAAAGTTATTGGTGGCATCATCAATGAGGGAAGGATTGAGGATGGCTGCAGTATTCATACTTACCTTATCGGCACCTGCCATGAGCATAGATCGAATGTCGTCAAGTTTACGAATTCCTCCTCCCACGGTTACAGGCATGAAACAGGTGGCCACCGTACGTTCGACAACATCCCGCATGGTTTCCCGCTCATCACTGGAGGCGGTAATATCTAGAAAGACAAGTTCATCGGCTCCCTGTTGCTCGTAAGCCTGTGCGACTTGCACGGGATCTCCAGCATCACGCAATTCTTTAAAGCGTACCCCTTTAACCACTCGGCCTGCATCTACATCAAGGCAGGGAATAATCCGGGCGGATAGCATGGTCGGGAAGAAAAATTAATAAATCCGTCCAGGCAAAGAAAATGGACGGGTCGTAAAAACCAGATTATTCGTCGGCAAAAGCAACATCCGGCTCGTAGGAAAGAATGAGTTTGTATTGCTGACCCGGGCGCATGATCAATGGATGGTCACGGGCAAGGAACTGTACATAATGAACATTCCCTGAATATCCACGGTAGTCTGGATTATCTGATACAGTTTCAAAAGCGGACCAACTTGCCTGAAAATCATCCACCTCAACTTTAGCACGTAATCCTTCAGCACCCTGGCGCAAAGTAGTTCCCAGTCGATGAGAGGAGTGGGGCGAGCCAATAACCAGGGCAAGACGCATCCGGTCCATAGAGATAGGGTTCTTTACCTGGAATACAAATTCGGAAGATACTTTACCGTTTCCAAAGGTCCATTGAACCTGGCAACTTCCAATACCATTGGCAAAGGATCCGTCCGTCCGTACAAATTCGGGTTGGTTGAATCTTAGGTAAAGTGATTTTTTTAATCCAATACCAGTAACACAATTTTTCCCATAGAAGGAGGGGATGACCACATCTTTACCAAAGGTAAGTTCGGGGATCATGACCGGAAGGTATTTGTTTACTGTCCAATCAAAGATTCCAGGGCAATGGGGAAAGGCAAGGTTGTCTGATGTCGTTTGGGGTCCTGGGCCAATCAAAGGCATTTGATACTGAATGCCTATATTCTCATCGCGGTAGAGAAACAATCCATGCTCTTTCCGATGGGATTTGTCAAAAGGTACAAAACGACCACCAGTGGAGGAGCGCTGAGGTGCAGGCACAGCCATGGAACCACCAATCACTTTGGCCAATCGTGACCATTGGCAAAGGTAGCGGGCAGCATCAAAATTAGCCATTCGCGTGGTGTGGTTGGGCACCGTATTTCTTTCCTCATCACGAATAACAAGTTCTCCTTTTTCCTGATCGAGGTAGGTGACAAAGAAATATTGGAACAACCTGCGCAGTGTATTTAAATAAAGAGCGTGTTTTTCCGGGGCTATCCAGTTGTCGCGCATGGCCTGAAGAATCAAACTAATACAATGCAACTGTCCGTAAGCACCCACGGAACGACCATAAGTCCAGCCAAGACCATCCTGTCTTGTCATATCGGGCAGGAGTTTGAGGTATCTCTCGGCAAAGGTGCGTAACTTAGGCAGTTTGCGATCCTTTAAATGTACATTGGCATGGAGCTGTAGTGCCTGACGGATGAAGATAAAAGAAAGCAACCCATACAGATTATAAACTCCGTGAGTGCCCTTGGGGTCGTCATTGCAAAACCCGCCAGTGCCATGGGTTTCAATTCGCTCAACAAAGCGATCAATCACTTTTCCGGTGTCGTCTTTTTTGGTCAGCCCAAAACTGAAACGAGCTACAGACTTGGCTATATTAAAGGCTTGAAAATGATCTTCGTGGTCACTGCGGGATAAGAGACACTCATCGAGTTGTTCTCGGGTAGGATCTGTCAGTCTTTCCCAGACAGGATTTCTTTCCTTGGATGCCCCAAAGGATAATAAACCAAGGGCGGCGTAGGCTAGGCCGTTCTCGTGAGAATCTTCGTTGAATGCCTGTTGAGTTACACAACGTGCGGAAAGATCGAAAAGATCATGCCCTTCGAGCTCCACTTCGCCGGAGGCTCGAAAAAATTCTCCTATTGCAAGGGCGGCATGGCCAGGCTCGTCGGCACGTGGTTGTTCACCGGGGGCAGGGCTTACGGTGCCGTCAGGATTAAGGTGCTTGAGGTTGTTGCCGAGTAAGGACCTCGCCAGGTCCAGGCATTGATTAGAGAAATTCTGCATGAAAATACCGGTGCGTGGGTATGTGAATAAAAGGTTAGAAAATGCGGTTTTAACGCTCGATTGTCAACGCGTTAAGCCGTCTGGATCAGGTCCAAGAAATCTTGGTTATTTTTCGTCTTGGCCATTCGTTCCAATAAGGTCTCCGTAGCATCGATAACCTTCATCGGAGACATGGCTCGTCGCAGGAAAGATGTTTTTTCCAAAACCTTAGGGTCGAGCAGGTCTTCTTCTTTACGCGTACCCGAGGATGCGAGGTTTAGAGCAGGCCAAAGCCGGAGTTCAGCAATTTTGCGGTCGAGTACGATTTCGCAGTTTCCAGTACCTTTAAATTCCTGGAAGATTAATTCATCCATTTTGGAACCTGTCTCCACGAGGGCTGTGGCAATAATGGTAAGAGACCCTGCCTCTTCAGAATTTCGGGCGGAAGAAAAAATTTGCCTGGGTTTCTCAAGGGCTCGCACATCGAGACCTCCGGTCATGGTCCGACCGCTTTTCCCAGACGCTGCATTGTAAGCACGGGAAAGTCGGGTGATCGAATCCATTAGCAAGACGACATCTTTTTTGTTTTCAACCAAACGCTTGGCACGCTCGATAGCCAATTCAGCCATATTTAAATGACTCTTTACTTCTTCGTCATTGGAGGAGGCAAAGATTTCTGCAGGCACAGTCCTTTTAAAGTCAGTCACTTCTTCTGGGCGCTCGTCGACCAACAATACCATGAGGTGACAATCGGGATGATTTTCTTCAATACCCTTGGCAATGTCGTGAAGAATTGTGGTCTTGCCTGCGCGGGGTGGGGCAACAATCAGGCCGCGTTGCCCTTTTCCGATCGGGCAAAAAAGATCGATCATTCGAGTGGTCATCCGGCCATCCTTGCACTCGATGTTGAGCTTTTCCTTAGGTTGTATGGTAGTTAACTGGTCGAAACGGAAAAGGGATTTCCTGTCTTTGATCGAAAGCCCGTCTACTGTGTGTATGAAGCGGACTTTTGGACTTGGCCTATTCGGGTTGTGAATGGCATCAGCTTGAATGAAAGAGCCTCTTTTAAGCTTGAAACGACGAATCAATTCTTTGGGTAAAAAGGGATCATTGGGCGTGGTCTTGCCACCCCTGGCGGGATCAAGCAAGACACCCGATTTGTTTTCGATTATGTCCAACAGCCCTTCGACTTGAAGTGCATCGGACTCAGTACGTTCATTTTCGCTCATGCTGAGTGAGGTGGGTTTTATCAGCTAAGTAAATAACTGAAAAGAGAAGTGAGGTTGGGAACAAAATTTTTCTTCCCGGAACAGATCAACAACTGATCTGTTATCCAAATAAAACTGCGAAGTAGTATGCAAGTCAACCATGGAAAGTGGGAATAGGTTGGTTCTTTGGCTGATAATCGATATAGCATAATTCTCTGATGAAGAAATTTTATCTCACCACCGCGATCGATTATGCCAATGGTTCACCTCACTTGGGCCATGCTTATGAAAAGATACTTGCCGATGTTATTGCCCGGATAAAACGGTTACAGGGAACGGAGACTCGCTTTGTTACCGGACTGGACGAGCATGGGCAAAAAGTGCAACAGGGTGCCGATGCTGAGGGGATTGAACCACAACAAAGATGTGACCGGATTGCTGAGGAATTTAAAGAGATCTTAACCACCCTAAAAATTTCCAACGACGATTACATCCGTACAACCGAGCAGAGACATAAGCAAGTGGTCTGCGAACTTTTACAAAATTTGTATGATGCCGGAGATATTTATCAGGACGAGTACGAAGGGTTTTATTCGACCCGTGCTGAACAATTTTTGCAGGAAAAAGATAAGGTAGATGGGGAATGGCCCGAGATTTTTGGAGAGGTCACCCGGATAACCGAAAAGAATTATTTTTTCAGACTTAGTAAATACCAAGATTGGTTGATCGAACATATACAAAGCTCGGAAGATTTTATAAAACCTGACTTCCGAAAATCTCAGGTTTTGGAATTTCTTAAAGAGCCCCTCAATGACTTGTGTATTTCACGACCTTCCGACCGTTTATCTTGGGGAATTCCGCTTCCTTTTGATTCTGGTTTTGTCACTTATGTATGGTTTGATGCCTTGGTAAATTATATAACTGCTGCGGGGTTTGGGACCGATGAATTTTCTGATTATTGGCCAGCGGACCTTCATGTCATTGGAAAAGATATACTTGCCCCGCCCCATGCAGTCTACTGGCCCATTATGCTCCAGGCCTGCAACCTTCCAACCCCTAAGCAAATTCTAGCACACGGTTGGTGGACGACATCTGGAGCCAAGATGTCAAAAAGTACGGGAGAAACTGTTAGCCCGCTGGCTTTGGCTGATCAATACGGAGCAGATGCATTTCGGTTTTTTGTAATGAGGGAAATGACTGTGGGTCAGGATGCAGAATTTTCTTTGGAGCGTTTTTCTTCCCGTTACAAAGGAGAGTTAGGAAATGACCTGGGTAATCTGGTCAGTCGTTTATTGCACATGTGCCACCAATATTTTGATGGCATTGCCCCAGATCAGGAACTTCAGGAAGAATGGGAAGAGCGCTTGCAGGAACGCTGGCAGGAAACCTCAACCAAGGTTCTTCAATTGTTTGAAGGATTTCAATTTCACCAGGCTTTGGAAGAAACAATTGGATTTGTTCGGGCAATCAACAAATATGCAGATGATCGGGCACCCTGGAAATTAGCAAAATCTGATGCCCCCGAAGATGTTCAGGCTTTACGGACCAGTCTTGGAACCATGCTCGAAGCATTAAGGCTGGCCAATGATTTACTTGCTCCAGTCATGCCCGGTGTTCATGCCCGCATTTGTAAATGTTTGGGTCAAAACCCAGTGGAAAACTGGAAGGGGCGTCTTGATTGGGGAAAGCACTTAACAAATGTGAAACTGGGAGAAAAAATTATCCTTTTTCCAAGAGATTGAACCGCCCCAGCTTTGCCAAGGGGTATAAATTTAGGAAGCTTTCGTTTCTTCGCTGGGATCAAGCAGGCGAACTTCTGTCAGGCCAATTCGAGTCTCATCAGCTTCAAGAATGGTGACTTCCAAATTTTTGAGCCTTAAGGTTTCGTAAGCCTCCGGAATCTTTCCAAACTCCTGGGTGATAAGTCCTCCAAAGCTTGTTACCTCTTCCACTTCATCATCAATATTCAAGGCCTCGGGTAATTCGTGAAGGGGAGTAAGTCCAGAGATTTTCCAACTTTGTTCATTAAGTTGTTCGATATCTGCCTCGTCAGCATCGAACTCGTCTTGAATTTCTCCGACCACCTCTTCAAGAATATCTTCAAGGGTAATCACCCCGTCAATCCCCCCAAACTCATCTCCAACCAAGGCCATATGTACCTTCCACTTCATCATTTTACGAAGGGCCAGGGGTAGGGGGTCTTCAGCAGAAACACGTGCAGGTGCTTTGGTGATAGACCGAAGAGAGAGTTTGTCGGGTTCTTTCCCGAGCAGGCGGAAAGCATATTTTACATGGATAATGCCCAGGCAGTGATCTAAGTCCCCTTCGCAAAGAGGCAGACGGGTATGACCACAATTTCTAGCGATTTCGAGGTTTTTTTCCAATCCGTCTTGCCAGTCCAAAATTTGTACTTGTTTGCGCGAGACCATCACATCCTGAACCTTCAACTGTCCCATTTCCAAGGTATTGCCCACAATTTCTGCAATATCTGGATCAAGGTTTGAACCCTCCCTTGATAAGGTACGTATATGATCGGCGACTTCGTTATCTTCGTTATCTCCATTTTCTCCTTTTGGGTCTGTGCCGAAAAAAACTTTTTCGATACGCAGGAGGAGCGGAGTAAAGGGTAAGGCAAGAAAGCGGGCAAAGAGAGTGAAAGGAAAACCAATTTTTAAATGTAAGTGGCTATTTGATCCAGAGGTTAATAAGCGAGGAAAGATCCCGGAAAAAATACGCTCTGTGCAAAGGGCTACAAAGAAAGCAACGAAGCCGCCTAACAAAGTACTCTCCCCGGTCCATATGATAAGGACCGAAAAGAAACCAACAAATACCTGCAGGGCAGAAAAAAGAGCCGATTCCACATGCAATGGGCGGGCATGGTTGGGTTCTCGAAGCATGGATTCGAGTAGTTTTCCAGATCGTGAGCCCTCCCCAGGGGG
>Ga0209631_10007111_pt1 | contig 11328 bp, 14 predicted proteins | sample COG_08_FD_184752 | JGI IMG/M metagenome (GOLD analysis project Ga0209631, IMG submission 184752) | Pelagic Microbial community sample from North Sea - COGITO 998_met_08 (SPAdes) (version 2) | ecosystem: Environmental > Aquatic > Marine > Neritic zone/Coastal water | place: Helgoland, sampling... | reverse complement strand
TCAACATTTGGCAACATCACATCATATGGTGGTGGAGGTGGTAACTCTTGGTCTACACCAGGTGCATCAGGTATGCCTGGAGGTTCAGGTGGTGGTGGAAGTCATGGACAAGGACAAGGCGGTAACTCAACACAAACTAGTTTTACGCCAGTAAATGCTACAGGTTATGGACATCCAGGTCACGCACACGCCCCAGCAAACACTTGGGGAGGTGCCGGCGGTGGTGCAGGTTCGGGAGGACCTGTTAACTCTCACAGACGAACAGGTGGTGATGGAAGAGCGAGTAATGTTTCTGGTTCACCTGTAACATATGCTGGTGGCGGCGGTGGTGCAGGCCACGGACAAGGTGGCGGTTCAACTGGAGGAACCGGTGGTGGTGGGAACGCAAACACAAGTACCGGTCAAGCAGGAACAGCAAATAGAGGAAGTGGCGGAGGTGGTGGTTATCATCCACCAGATGTGCCAGGTGGATCCGGCGGTTCAGGTATTGTAATTGTTAATTTTTAAAGATTAAATACTAAACCAATTCTACTATCATCAACTTCATGTACTAAAACCTCATGGTATAACCATGAAGGCCACATTAATAGTGTTCCAACAACTGGTTGATAGTTTACTGTTAGAAAAGTATTATCATTATTTTTATCTTTGACAGGCCAATTATTCCATTCTCTCATATGAATGGGGTCGTTAAATACGATAGGTGCTGACCCCTCAGGAACTTTTATGTATAACATACCTGACAATTGATAAGCATGTATGTGTCTTTCTTGAAATGAACCCTTGTTTAACTCTGTAGCAAACATATAGGGATTAAATTTTTTAGATATCTTTTCATAGTCAAAACCTAAATCTGTTAAAAAAGTATTTGCAATATTTTTAATATGGTTTACAAATTCTTTAAACTCAGGTTCCAATGCTAAATTCTTACTAGTATTATATGTTGTTCGACCTTTATAAAACCTTTTTTTATTGATTTTTTCCCAATCTAAATGATTTAATATTGGTTGATATAAACTTTCAGCATAATTAAATGCATTTCCACTATAAATGGGTGATGAAAACCAATTCTGTATAGTATAATTATTTTGTACCATTATTTTGAATTTCTCTCGCCTTTAACATAACATCTTTCATAATTGTTTCAACTAACTCATCTAATCTTCTAATGTCATCACAAACGGATACGATTGGATAGTTAACGGGCTTTTTATCACCGTCTTTTACAGTAACATGACCTTGTTTTGTAACATGTAAATTAATTTTATTAGCATATTTAATAAAAATACTAGTATCTAAATCAAATTCATTTTCATCTTCTAATTTAAAAAGAACAGATAATTCATTTTTTAAATCTATGTTATGGTCATCATTTTCAATCCTTTTTATAATATCTCTAACAAGTGCTTGATGTTCGGGTTTGATATTTCCATAATCAAATACTGGTTGCATATTATCATCTTCAGCAATAACCTTTTTTGGCAAGTCTTCTTCATCACCTAATGTGTCAATACACCACACTCTTAAATCTTTATTATTAAATTCATTTAAAAGACAAGCTGTGGTTCTACCATCTAGGAAAGTTACTGTACCGTCTTTTCTTTTCGCAACAACAGGACAAGCAATTTTTGAGTTGATTAATTCACTCTCAATTCTAACTAATTTCCATCCCATACATTGTCTAATATCTGTGTAACCGTCATCAATATTTTTAATACCACCAATATATGGGTCGTCAATGGAATAAAATTTTCCTTTTTCTAATCTAGTAATCCATTTATCAAGTGTATCATATTTCACTAACTCTGGCAATTTATCTTTTTCACCATATGAAAATTCAGCATTTGATACGGGGCTAAAAAAATCAATTTTATCAGGTATTCTAAAATTGTTTAAATTAATTGTTTCGTGCATTTTTATTGTTTTAGATTGTGTAACTAACTGTTTTGGCATTTTAATTTTCTCCTATTTTAGGTAAACCTAAACATTTTCTTCCATCAAATATATTGTCTTGAAATTTACCGTTTTTGTCGTTGTAATGTAAAAACGCTTGTACATGATGTTCACCCTCGTATGCATCTCTCCAGTGAAATAAATCACAACCTTTATATATTAACATATCACCAGGTTCTAACTGTACAGGTATTTTATCTTTATCTTTATTTTCTAGCCATATAGGCCAATTTTTATCACCACTATAACCCACACATAAAGTTGTAGATATTTCACAACTAGGTCTATCATTATGATAGGGTAGAGTATCATCTTTTTGATACATTCTTAAATACCCATATTGAGGTAGTAATTCTAATCCGGTATACTGCTGCATAGTATCATGTAAAGCTTCTAATATTGTTTCACAAAATTCATCACCGTAAAAATTTAAACTATTAAATCCACTTTCCTTAGTGCCGAAATCCATGTCATAATTATTATCAAAAATTTGTGGATTATTTTGCAATTTAAATAATTTTCTATTAATTTTTTTTAATGTGTATGAGTAAAATAAATTTATTGTGGTACTATCTACAACATTTTTTACAACCACATATGAATTTTTTTGAAATGCATTTTGTATTTCTTTTGAGGTGTTCATTTAAAAGGCCTCCCTAAAGCCCAATTAACCAAACTGTATCTGGTGCCTTTTGTTATTGGTGAAACACAATGATATAAAAAAGAAGGAAATACTATAACAGAACCTTGTTCTCTAGCTTCAGAAGCTGTTATTTTACCTCCGTCATTTTCACCAAGGTCGAACATTAAATCTCCGCCATCATAAGTTGAGGGGTCTGTTAAATTTATGGTCACTGATAACTTTCTGACTTTATAGAAATATTTAGAATTTTGTGTGTGTGAATGTGGAATATTACCATCTTTTCTTAGTTTTACAGGTGTTAATCCTCTAACAAATGGTTCATATTTTGCATTGTGGTCACCCATACCATCTATATGCCAACCATAAAATCCACCACCTGAATATTTTGTAAATTGTGGTGTTTCGTGATGGTCTATATCAAATTTCCATCCAGCATTTTTATTTGCAATTGTTAAATAATTACTAATTAATTCATATAACCAAGGATAATCTAACCAAGAAACTTGACTATCTCTAACATAAGTTTCTAGTGCTTTATCTTGTATTTCTTGTCTTGTTAGTGTGCCAGCTGGAGATTTATTAGGATTGTTGTGTTTTTCATTTTCACCACCTACGGTAGCGTTTTCTAAACCTTGTGTTCCAAGGTCTATGATTTCTTCACATTTTTCTTTTGATAGGGCACCTTTGAATACCCAATATCTGGTACTTATCATTTTATTATCATTCCTTTTAATCGTATAAATATATCATATACAGTTACAATGGTATTTATAAAGGATAATTATGCGAATTTTGAGTTTGACTTCAGCACACGATAGTAGTTTATGTGTTTTAAACGATGGCCGAATAGAATACTTTTCTAAAGAAGAAAGACTTACTAGAAAAAAAAGAGATAAAACAGCCAAAGTATCCTTACAAAATGTTAAAGGTCCTATTGACTATGCTATTTTATGTTCTCCTACCTACAGTCAATACGACAAAGAATTAGAAAATTATTTAAAAAAGACTTTTGATTGTAAAGTAATAAATTTTCATAAGTATCACCATCTTTCACACGCCTCTCTAGCACATTATAATAGTGGATTTCAAAAATCATTGACTGTTGTTGTTGATAGAAACGGTGGCTGTCATAACGGAATGAGAGAGTCCGAAACTGTTTTTGAAGTGACAGAAAATAATTTTAAAGAGTTATATAAATCTTTTTGGTTATTTAATATAGGTGAAGAATATGACAGATACATCTTGGAACATATTGATAATCTTAAACAACAAAATCCAGATTGTGAATATGTTGCGGACAGTACAATGAATATCACAAAGGTATATGAAACAGCGACCACACTAATAGGAGAACACCCTTTGGAAAATGGTAAAACCATGGGTCTTTCTTCTTATGGGATAGATAAAGAATTTAAAAATTTATTTGAAAATGGTGTACCTAAAACACATCTATTTTGGCATAAAAAAGATGAAGACAGAAAAGTATTAATGAAACAACATTTACACAATCAATCTAAAGGTGTTGATGAAAATAACTATCAATTTTATGCCGACTATGCGTATCAAGTACAAAAACAAACACAAGAAGAAGTTTTAAAATTAGTTAAAAGATATATTGAAAAGACAGGTATAAAAAATGTTTGTATTACTGGTGGTTATGGCCTAAATGTTGTATGTAATTCATATCTAGTTAAAAATTTACCAGATGTCAACTTTTACTTTGAACCTTTAGCAGATGATAGTGGTAATAGTATTGGTAGTGCCGTTTATTTTTGGAAACAGTTGACTAATAATACAGATGTATCTAAATTAACACATACATTTTTTAATCACAAAAAAGATAAAAAAGAAATACAAGGCACAAATGTAACTATAAAGGAAATTGCAAAACTATTATCTGATAAAAAAATAGTGGCCGTTTATAATGGTATGGCCGAGGCAGGACCAAGAGCTTTAGGCAATCGTTCTATACTATATGACGCTAGAGATAAAAACGCAAAAGATGTAGTAAATAAAGTTAAACAAAGAGAATGGTATAGACCATTTGCAGCTTCAGTTTTAAAAGAACATGCACATTCATATTTTGATATGATGAATTTAACCGAGTGTCCTCATATGACTAATTCTTTTGATGTTATTAGTAATAATATTCCAGGTGTGGTTCATGTGGATAATTCAAGTAGGGTGCAGACAGTTGATAATTCTATTCCACATTTTTATGAATTATTAAATGAATTTAATGTTTTGACCGGTATACCTGTATTACTTAATACTAGTTTTAATATTGCAGGAGAACCCTTAGTTGAAACAATTGATGATGCAATTAAAACATTTAACAATAGTGATATTGATGTTTTGTGGTTTCCTGAGATAAATAAAATGATGTATAAATAGTTAGAAGGAATTTTATAATGAACAATTTTAAAGAATATGAAATAGACGATAAATTATGTATTGGTGGATGGTATATACCTGAAGATATTTGCGATAAGATGATTGAATTTTATCATACAAATAAACATTTACACACCTCAGGAAAACAATATGATGCTGTGAAAAAAGAACATGTTAACTTAGATGTAAAAGAATCCACTGACATACACATCTATCCTGGAAATAATGTATTTCCCTTAAATCTCTATTCAGATGCGTTAGATAGTTGTCTTAAAAAATATATACAAAAATATGAAATTGTGAATACTTTACCTAGATTTAATATAACTGAACATTTTAATATACAACATTATGGTAAAGGTGGAGGATTTAAAAAGTGGCATTTTGAATCCGGCAATCATAATGAAATGTATATAAGAAGACGAATACTTGTTTTTATGACATATTTAAATGATGTTGATGATGGTGGTACAGAATTTAAACATCAAAAATTAATAACACCAGCTAAAAAAGGATTAACTTTGATATGGCCTGTATGGTGGACACATACACATAGAGGTCAAGTTAGTCACACCAAAGAAAAATACATTGTGACAGGTTGGTTATCGGAAATTGAAAATGAAAACGGTTGATATATTTTCTGTGCCTATAACCATAGAACAAAATTTTAATTCTTGTTCTATAGATGAACTTAATACAGTTAATTCATTTGAATATATTGAGAAATCAAATTCAAATTTTTTTACTAAAGATTATAATGTTTTAGACAAATTACCTTTGATGAAAGAAAAAATAAATTTATTTTTAGATAATTATGAAAAAAATGTTTTAGGTTTTACGAATAATAATAGTTTATATATAACAAATTCTTGGTGTGTAAAAACACCTAAGGGTGGTCATCATCCATCTCATACACACCCAAATTCTATTTTGTCTGGCGTTTTTTATATTGATGTAGGCGGCAATGAACAGCAGATTATATTTGAACATGAAAGTCAAATATTAAAAAAGTTTGATTTTTTATTTGAAAAAAATAAAGACACACTGTATAACACAAATAAATTTGCAATGGTTGTAAAAAATAACGACATGATTGTTTTTCCTAGTTGGTTAAAACATGAAGTTTTAGAAAACAAAACAGATACAACAAGATTTGTTTTAGGTTTTAATGTTTTTATAAAAGGTAAAATGGGTAATGATAATTATCCTACGGAGTTAAACATATAATGCATATAGAAAAATTATTTACCACACCTGTTTTGCAATTTAATTTAAACAGACAATTTACAAAAGAAGAACAGAATGTTTTTTTAGATAATGCAAATAGTGTAAATCATAGTAAAACAGATAATGCATCAAGTCATGTATCAACAGATAAAGATGTTTTAAATGACAATAGAATGTCTGAAATAAAATCGTTTATAAATCAATCAATTTTTAAATATAAAAATGATATTATGAAAGTTAAATCAAATTGTGAATTGTATATTACGGAATCATGGATTGTTTATTTAAATAATGGAGAAAGTGTACATCAACACAACCATCCCAATAGTATTATTAGCGGTGTTTTTTATTGTAATGATGCAGAAATTACTTTTATAAATGAAAAAAGACAAATTATATGGTTTGATGAAAGTGAGTATAATGAGTTTAATAGTAATGAACATAAAATGAAATTAAAACAAGGTGATTTAATTTTATTTCCTTCAACATTATCTCATTGTGTTAGACCAATAGAACAAGAAAAAACTAGAATGAGTTTATCTTTTAACACATTTGTTAAAGGTATTGTAAGTGAAGTAAAATCAAAGAGTTTAAAAATATGAAATTTGATAATATATTAATTTTAGGTGGTGGTTCTGCTGGATGGATGACAGCTGCAACCATGATACACCAATTTCCAAATAAAAAAATAACAGTAGTGGAATCACCAAATTTTCCAACAGTAGGTGTTGGCGAAAGTACAATCGGTGGTATTAATGAATGGATGTCATTACTACAAATAGAAGATAAAGATTTTATGAAATCTTGTGACGCAAGTTATAAGTTGAGTATAAGATTTGAAAATTTTTACAAAAAAGGTGATGGAGGATTTCATTATCCATTTGGATTACCTTTCACCGAAAATAATAAATTTGGCAATAATGATTGGTACTTTAAAAAAATGGCCAATCCAGATTTACATGTAAGTGATTATGCTGAATGTTACTATCCTCAAATGGCATTGGTAAAACAAAACAAATTATTTAAAAATGAAGACAATAGATTAACTAATTTTAAATTTACACCAGATACAGCATATCATTTTGATGCGACAAAATTTGGATTATGGTTGAAAGAAAACTATTGTTTACCAAGAGGTGTCGAATATATATCAGACGATATTACATCTATTGAAAAAAATGACGATGGTATAGTATCATTAAATAAAAAGTATAAAGCCGACCTTTTTATTGATTGTACTGGTTTTAAATCTATGTTACTTGGAGATGCTTTATCTGAACCTTTTGAAAGTTATTCTCATATGTTACCAAATAATAAAGCATGGGCAACAAGAATACCTTATAAAGATAAAAAAACTGAGATGAACACTTATACTAATTGTACAGCATTAGATAATGGATGGGTATGGAATATTCCACTATGGAGTAGAATTGGTACAGGTTATGTTTACTCGGACAAACACATTACAGATGAGGAAGCTTTAGAAGAATTTAAACAACACCTAGGTCGTGATGATTTAGAATTTAAAAACATTAAAATGCGAGTGGGTATACATGAAAGAATTTTTGTAAAAAATGTTTGTGCTATCGGATTATCTGCTGGATTTATAGAACCATTAGAGAGTAACGGCCTTTATACGGTACATGACTTTTTATTAAAACTTGTAAAGGTTTTAAAAAGAGGTGATGATATATCACAATTTGACAGAGATACATTTAATTTAAGTGCCAAGGCAAGATTTAGAACTTTTGCTGAATTTGTTGCTTTACACTATGCATTATCACATAGAGATGATAGTCCATATTGGAAAGAAATACAAAATAAAACATTTGATACTAATTTAAATATTGAAACAGTTAATTTTATTACAGGTTTTAAACACTTAATGACCGATAGAATGATACAAAAACAATATCAATTAAGTGAAGGAATATCTTGTATTGCAACGGGATTAAATTATTTTCCTATAACAATTCAGGATGTAATATCCAACGAGTGTGAACCAAGATATGAATTAGATAAAACAAAGCAAAATTTATTAGCTATAACAAGTCATTTAGATGAACAAAAACAAAAATGGAATGATGTAGTAAAAAATGAAAAATCTCTATACGAGTATTTAAAGGAGAATATTTTTTATGATAATTAGTTATGACAGTTTTTTTGATAATTTTGATGAGTTAAAAGGTTGTTTTAAAACCATACCATTATATACAGCTAAAGATTTATCAGAAAAATTTAATCGCACAAATGAAACTTGGCCGGGCACTAGAAGTAGATGGTTAAATGAAACAGATGAAACTAAATCTTTATATTTTTTATTCATAAAAGAATTTAATCATAAATTAGGTCATGTTTTTTCTGATAAAAGATTTCAATTAAATTTATCAATACATTTAAGATTGGATGAAGATGAACAAAAAGATTGGATACACACAGATGACGACACGGCAGATTATTCAATGATAGTTAATTTATCAGATACTAATTTAAATTCAGGCACATCTTTTTATGATAATAACAATAATGAAGTTTTAACTACTAAGTTTATACAGAATAGAGCTGTTATTTTTAAATCAGATATTAGACATAGAGCTAAGGGTAATCACGGCACAAATATTGACAATGGTAGATTAACAATGAACGCATTTTTTAAGGTGAGTTAATGGATTTATTTACAAAAAAACTACATAATGTTTTAAACATAAAATTAGCCGAAGAATTGTATCCTATTTGTAGGGAGATTTTAAAAGACACTAAGGATGATGATAGATATTTGTTTGGTAAAACCACATTTTGGCAACAAGAACTTATGAAAAATCATATTCATAAATTTACAAATTTTTTTAAATTCATTGATACAGAAGCTAGAAAGTTTTTAGATGACTTGGATTTAGACATTGAAGATAAACAAATTTATGTTAAAGACTTCTGGATTTCAGAAATGTATAGAGGTGGTTGTCATTCTACACATGTACATTCTCCAGAAAATGATATAAGCGGTAATTTTTATGTACATTCAGAACCGAACAGTAGTAATATTGTTTTTAATAGAGATATTACAACTGGTGACTATATGAAAAATTTAAAAAGAAAATCATATACAAGGTATAATTCAGCTGAATGGTCTTTTCCTCCAGAACCAGGAAGATTATTGATGTGGGAGTCCAATTTGTTACACAGTGTAGAACAAAATCTAAGTGATAGTAGAATATCATTAACATATAATTTGAAGGTAGAATAATGAATTTTCAAGTTATCAAAAATTATAATACAGATGTATTGAATTGGACAGAAGCTTTTTTAAATTATGATAAATCTGTACACAATAATAATGATATTAAGTTTAGTTATCCAGGATTTTTTGTTTCACATGATGCACACGAAATTGAAAAGGTTAACATTATAATTAATGATTTAGGTTGTAACATTGCTCATTTATATTTTAATATTACAACTAAAGCTAAAACATTTGGCAAACATAAAGACAGTATGGATGTATATTTTTGGCAGTGCCAAGGTGTTACCAAATGGATTATAGAAGATAACAATGAGGTTACTTTAAATCCAGGTGATTTAATTTTTATACCAAAAGGCGTTTATCATACAGTAATTCCTTTATCACCTAGATTAGGAGTATCAATGAGTTATGAATAAGAAATTTCCTATAACTATAGTTGATAATTTTTACAATAGTCCAGATAAAGTTGTTGAATTTGCTGTATCACAAGAGTTTAAAAAAACTAAAAAAGGTGGGTTTCAAGGTAACAGAACAGAGAGTTTACATACATTGAACAGAGATATGTTTGACTATTTTTGTGGTAAATTATTTTCTGTATTTTATGATATGAAAAACAATATTAAATGGAAGGTTGTTACTAATTTTGATTTAATTAAACAAAATTCAGAAAGTGTAAATACAGGATGGATACACCAAGATGACGATAAACATTTATTAGCAGGTCTAATATATTTAAATAAAAATTGGCAAGAGAGTGTAGGTACAAATCTGTATGAAAAAGTAGAAGATGTTGATGAAAATTTAACTCAAACAAAAACGGATTATTTTTTAGGTAATTGTGACTTAGATAAATACCTAAGAGATAAGAAAATATACAACTCATCATTTGTTAAAACAAACAGTGTTGAACCTGTTTATAATAGAATGGTGTGTTATGATGCTTCATATTTTCATGCAATAGGAGATATTAGTAATTTAAAAACTGATAGACTTGTACAAGTATTTTTTGTAGAAGGACTGGAAGTTGATAATTTTCCATTAGAAAGAGTATAATATGAACTTTAAAACTGATTTACATGATTATATAAAAATAGATAATGTTATATCTAAACATTTATGTATTGACACAATTAATGAATTAACTAAAAGGCCTGAAGATTTTAAACAACACGAATTTTCTTATGCAAAAAACGGCAACACAATAGCTATTTCAGGTGAAAGAGAATTGAATTATGGTTACTCAGAGGTGAGTACCAAAAATGAATTGATGAATATAGTTTTTAATTCTATAAAAGATTACATTCTACATTTAAAATATCCTTGGTTTAACGGTTGGCAAGGATATACAGACATAAGGTGGAATGAATATAAAGAAGATAAAGTGATGGCTGAACATTGTGACCACATTCATAATATGTTTCAAGGTGAAAGAAAAGGTATACCTATATTAAGTGTAGTAGGACAATTAAGTGACCCACATAAAGACTATGAAGGTGGTGAATTCGTTATGTTTAAAGATGAGGTTATGAATTTGAAACAAGGAGATATTATGATATTTCCTAGTATCTTTATGTATCCTCATAGAGTAAATGCGGTAAAGAAAGGAACTAGATACTCATTTATAAGTTGGGTATGGTAATATAAAATGTTAGATATAAAAGAATTAACAAAAGAACAACACCAGAACGCTGAAAGAAAAGAGTTTGTAGGTGTATTGATGTCTGGTAATATAGACCATGATTTATATGCCACATACCTTTACAATCAATACCATTGTTATCGTGCATTAGAAGACAGAGCAATCGAAAACTCTTTATTTGTTGACACACCTAATTTGCCTAGAGCAAGTAGAATAAGAAAAGATTTTCAA
>Ga0209631_10007108_pt1 | contig 11329 bp, 18 predicted proteins | sample COG_08_FD_184752 | JGI IMG/M metagenome (GOLD analysis project Ga0209631, IMG submission 184752) | Pelagic Microbial community sample from North Sea - COGITO 998_met_08 (SPAdes) (version 2) | ecosystem: Environmental > Aquatic > Marine > Neritic zone/Coastal water | place: Helgoland, sampling... | reverse complement strand
ATAATCTAGAATATCTACCTTCTGTTAATCCGGTTAAAGGTGTGGTGGTGTAGTCATACGTACAACCACTAACTCTTGTCATAGAAAACCTAGTATCACCCGAAGAAAGAAATAAAGTTGATCCTGTGAAAGCGGATAAGAATGTTGCCCCACTTGTTGATCCCGTACAATCATATTCGATAAACCCATTATCAATACCGGTTAAACCTATATCGTTTAAAGTAACACCACTACCATAAACAGTTGACCCTGTCCAATCAACTAAATTATAAACTGTATCACCCGAATAAGAATCATCATCATCTATATCGATATTAACTAATAAACAACTTCCTGTTAAAATTATATCTGGGTTGGGTGCGTCTTCACAATCGTAACAAAGAAATAAGTCCCAGTAATCACTGTTACTTAATCTCATCTTCATACAGTTGTCGAAATTATGTTGATAAATGTTACTCATATATAATAAATATTATCCTATAACTTCTTTAAGTTTGTTTAATAAATCGGTTTCAGAATCTTCGATATGGGTATCAGCCTCATCTTTATCCCATATAATCATAACACCTTTTCCCCTAACTAAAGAAACTATACCTCTGGGACCTTTTCTAATTCCCATTGACTTTACTTTGGTTTCACCATCATTTAAGATGATGTCTTTACCATCTGGTCTATAATTAAATAATTGTTTTATTTTCATATTTGTTAATTTTTTTTAAAATCCATAATCTAATGTAGTTCTTCCCCATCCGTTATTTGTTTTCACATAAAAATAGTCATCATCCCAACAAATGTCCCCAATGTCCCCATTTCCGTCGGCAGTAGATGTGGGGGTGTAATCAGTTCGGAGTCTTAGTTGATGGTACCCTGTAGTTCCTATAATATCTATTTTAGATGTGGGTGATTCGTTATTTATACCTATATTACCTTTAACAACACTACCAGTTGTACCACTTCCTTGTATGTGTATATCTGATGTAGATATCGCATCTTTACCAGCGTAAAATCTTATATAATCATCTGTACCACTAGCAGAATCTTGACTAATAATATTTAAACCATTTTGGGCTTCCGATGAATATAAAAACCCATCCCCATTTTTACCATACCCTGAAGAAGCAGCTGCAGAACCCCTAACACCAATAGATACACCACCATATGATGGTGAAGACACACCTATTGTACATAAATCAGTAGTCCCCCCACTAAGTCTAAAAAGAGGTTCATTGGGGTTGGTTAAATTACTAAAAATTTTACCTGTACCGTACTCTACTAAGATATCACCACCACTAACGTTTAATTTCTCTGTAGGGGTAGTTGTACCGATACCAACGTTACCACCATTTTCTACAATATAAACATCATTTACCCCTGAAGGTTCAATGTGTAATGGTGAACAACCATATAAATTTGTTAAATATAAATCTGATATACAATCTCCTGATGTGTTTCCTGTGAATGATGGTGCCTGCCACGAACCAACACCATTGGCGTCAGATGTAAGAACATAACCATTTTGTTCATTACCATCTAAGAATTTAAAACTACCCGTTGTTCCTGTACCACCGACTTGTAAATGAGCCGAAGGCATTTCTGTACCGTCTGGATTTAAACCAAACCCCCAATAACCATCCTCACTATACATAACACCAGTAGAAGAACCATTAACCTCAAACCACAGCGTCCCAAGTGAGTTACCTGCGTTAGGGTTAATTACCAACCCTTTTGTTCCACTACTACCACCCAACCTCACTTTACTTTGATAGAAATTAGGTCCTGTTGTTGACCCTGTTGATGATCTAACGAAGCTTTTATTAAACCATCTAAGAGAACCATAATTACCTATTTTAGTAAAATCACCAACGAATACACCTGAAGTTCCAGAAGTACCGCTGTTACTTATTATTGTTGAGGTAATACCACTCCAGTCGTTAACTATAAAGTGACCCTTCGCAATATTGGTGTATCCAGAATATGTTGATAAAATTTGATCTGGTGACTGAAATATAAATTGACTTTTTAGTAATAAATTATTATTACCGGATTCTAGATCAATAGTTACACCACTATTTGTTCCAAAATAAACGTTACCCTCATCTAAGGGATTTATATTAAGTGGAGAACATGAATGTATATTACTAACGTGAATGTCTGTTATGCAATCTCCTGATGTGTTTCCTGTGAATGTTAAACCACTTAATTCTATAGAAGGTACACTACCCCCAGTATTCCAAGTTAAATCTAAATTTGTCCCATTTAGTGTACCACCAGTTACAAAAGTATTTGTTGATGCACTAGCGGAATTAAATACCCACCCAGCTTTACCTGTTTCATCTAATTGTGTTAATACATAACCTATTGTTGATGCAGAAGCACCACCCGTTACAGTTAATTTATTTGTAGTTAATCTTCCATCTATAGTGGCATCTTCAACAGAAGATATATAATCTAATGGTCCTTTGTAATCTAATGTTCCCGCTGAAAAGTTTTCTTGTGAAGCACTAGAAAAACCAGAGTAGGCGGTGAATCCTGTTATAAAACTAATTTCTTGTAATTGACTTACGGAATAGGTTATTGAATAACCAGTGTATTCAGTACCAATAACATAATCACCAGTCATACCTGTTTTAGTCAAAGTCCAAAACGGACCAACAATTTGTGTATCCGCACTTAAAGGTGTAATTGGTAATGTTAATCCTGATGTGTTACCGGAGAATAAATCGTTTGTCCATACAGTACCAGAATAACCACTAAATAATGCGTCGTAATTAGGTGAAGATGTGTTAGAAACATCGAATATAGTTGTACCGGTATTACCACTAAATACCGCAGTTTCTGAAGAAACAATACCCAAAGACACAGTAGTACCTGTATCAACACCTGTGGGGTAACCACTGAACGGTAAACCAACTTGTATCTTACCATCAAAACAAGCAGTTTCACCAGTAATTACTTTAGCTTGTCTAGATAAATCTAATAAAGTTATATATTTATTTTCACATGAAGCCATATTTTTACTTTATTTAATAAATATTTGAATTTCTGTTATATTTATATAAAAAACATTTATTATGAATAAAACATTTAAAAAGTCTAATATTACTAATTATATAAATAGAAAAAATCTAAGTGAAAGTATTAGTGAAGAAGAAATAAGTGAGTTTGTCGACAAAAATGGTACTTTAATTAATAAAGATGATAACTATGTAGCTAACAGAAATTATGTGAAGTCTAAAAAAACTACAGATGATTATGTTAGAAACGCTACACAAGGACCTGAGGCATATTTCATTTATGGTGGACCATATTATGGAATTAATTATAATTATGTTGTAAGTGAAGAAGAAGTATTAAGTGAAGAAGAGGATTATGATGACGAAATGTATGACGAACTTAATGTTGTACCAGACATAAGTGATTTAGGTAGTGGTAAAAAATTGGCTGATAAAGATATTAAAAAACATTATTTTAAAAGAGGTTTCCCACAACACGATTATAAAGATAGTAGGGAATGGCCAAAACATTCATTACCATATGACACAAAATTTAATTTTTTAGATGAAAATGAAATAGATGACGTTTCAGACGAAGTAATTAAAGATTTAGATACATTCCATAAAACCAGAAAAAATTATAGTAGAGATCCTAGAGAAAAGGCTAGAAAATACGCAGATAAACATATTAAATCTCATTATAAAAAAGATTCTGATCCGATTTATGATGATTTACCCGTAGAAAAATGGAGAGGACATTCTTTACCATACGATATGGATTTCTTTAATGATAGAATTGAAGAAGATTCGTCGGAATCTAAGATGAGGGAATTAGTGGATGAAATAATAAGGGATAAAAAAGATAATAGAGGTATCGTCAAACAGAATGAACAGGATATGCTAACTAACAAAGTTGAGATACCTGATATTATGGAATTGAAAGACGTACACGAAAAACCAATGGTAATTAGAAAGGTTAATAGTCTTATGGATTTAATTAACAAAGAAAATTTACATGGTATAGAACTATCGATTGTGTTAAATCACATTATTGATAACATAGACACAACTTCAATATCTGAAGAAGAAAGAGAAATCATAGGTGATAAGATAAAATATGTCAAAGAAGAAAAATAAGGGTGGAAATAGTGATTTAGACGGTAAGTATTGGAACTGTCCCGATTACGTACTTAATTGTTTTAAAAACGCAGTTAAAACATTCGAGTCTACTAATAAAGATGGTAAACAAACTGAAGGATATAAAAGGGCTAAGAATATTCTAGAACAGAAAATGATTGAGTATAAACAAATGAAGAGGATGAAAAATTGGTTTGATAAGTTTGAAGGTGATCATAATGATATCGAATATAGACTTAATGGTGGTAGTACAACACGTAATTGGGTCGAGAGTACATTAAATAAAGAAACACAAGCCGTTAAGGCACCGAAAAAAATAAAAGGTGAAACTGGTTTAAGTAATCAGTTTATAAAACAACATAATAAGGATACTAATAAAGTTAATAGAGAAACTTTAAAAATGACATTACCAAAATTGTCTAAAGACATTTCTGGGCAAATTAGTAGAGGTAAACCTGTTTATGAAGAAGTGACGAGAATAAAAAAATTAATAACATACAAATCTAAAATATAAAAATTATGGCAAAGACTAAATTAGAAGAATTGGGTGACGTTTATAGAGTCGACAATGTAATCAAAAATACCTATCTAGATAGTGATGGTAAACGATATAAGGGTACACACCCTAACGCACTATCGGATGGTGATGTTAAAGGTAAAGGAACAAATGGGAACGCTGATCAATTAAATAGTGTTTCTGGTGGTGGAGAAGACGATATCGTAGCTAGAGAAGAAGCAATTGCTAGAAATGAAGCTAAATACGGTAGTAGTACAGGACCAAATGGATTTGGACCTAATAAACCATATTACCCTAATTACATAATTGATAACGAATAATTAAAAATGACTCTTTACAATATTGCAGAAAGTCTTATTCTTGAAGTGGCTGGTAAGTCTACTATAATGGATTGCATGATTCAGAAAAGGATTGCTGAGGTATATTATGATGACGATGAAGATCCAGGAGGAAAAGGAAGGAGATGGGTAGAGGTATATTGTTACGGTACATCAAAAGCTGGAAATGACGTAGTTAGAGTATATCAGGTAGGTGGTGACACTAAAACTATTCAACCAGGATGGAAATTGTTTAGGGTAGATAGGATGAACGCTTTGAAAAAATTGTCTGGTACATTTTCAGAACCCAGACCACTATTTAATCCTACTGGGGATAAAGATATGATAAAAATTTATAACATAACAAAATTTAATGATTAATTATGAGTAATATTAATAAATTAACTGAGATTTTAAACAAATCTAAAGCGATAATGAATAAAACAGATTCTGAATATGGGGTAGCGACTAATATGGTGTCTGAACAATCATCACATCAAGAAAAGGAAATTCCTAATTTAACTGAAAACTTTGTGAGAGAAAGATCTAACACTACACAATCAGTTGCACCTCAAGGAGGACAATATAGAAATTTAAAAACTAGTAAAATGCCACAGGCAGTATTACAAGCAATGGTAGAAGAACCTATTTCGATACCTGAATCACCTAACCACACATTTGAACTAAGTGATGTGGAAGATTTAGTTAATGAATCTCCTACACCCCAACCAACAATGACACCCGCATCGAATAAAAGTGTTGATGTTAATAATATTAGACAAATTGTTAGAGAAGAAATTGAAGATGTTGTTAGAGAAGTTGTGGAAGAATATTTAGATAAATCTTTAGTAACTGAAGATATTAAGATTAAAATCGGTGATACAATATTCGGTGGACAACTTAAACCACTTCCTAAGAAAAAGAAAACTAAAAAAAGAATATAAAAAGAAACCCTCCGAAGAGGGTTTTTTTATTTTAAGTTATTGATAATTCACCGTAACCTTTATCAGTATATGATTTCTCTAAATCGTTATACATTAACCCTAATGATTTCTTAACATCATTATCCTCATAATATCTACCACCATCCCATTCACTTACCCAAACATATGGGTTTAATTGTGATAATACGGATTCAATCCATAAGTTTTGACTTATGTCCTTTAACTCTTGATCGAATGGTGTTCTACCTTCGAATCTTTTATTATAATCATTATTAAAATATTCCTCTAAGAAACTAATAATAAAAACTTCACTCCATTTCATATCTCTATTTTTTTAATTTACAAAATTCAACTAAACCACCAAATAAGGGAGTAAATGGTGACATTACTTTATACGCTTCCTCTAAACTACAATACTCGATACCATTAATAACCTCTGATACTTCTATTTTCTCCCCTTCTAATACATCTAACCCATTAATGTCAAAAAACCTTCTAACTCTCTTAATACTTAATTTTTTCATAATTATCTGTTTTTACATTCTTTAAACCATTGTCTCATTATATTTAGAGTTTTTGTTTCACTCATTGGGACGTATGTCCCTTCTTTATCACACCACTCTTGACAGTCTTTCTCTCTTTCCCACCAAGAATATTTAGCATCCTTTAACGTGTCTATGCTGTTGGATGCAGGATAATTAGTTACGTACCATTTAATGTACCTATCTCTTATTCTTTGTTTACTTTCTGATACTGTCATAATTATTTACTATTAATAAGTTTATCCTGTTCTTCTTTTGGTAAGTACATAGGTCGGAACCACGCTTCGGGACAATTACCATCTATCCATTCTAATACAGTCGGTTTAACAATACCATTATATACCATCACCCAAACCATTCGTGGATAACTGTCAGGACTACCTGTAAAACCATCGTAACCAATGGCGTCAGATTGTTTTTTAAGGTTTTTCATCAATTCGGGCATAATGTCTGAGACATCTTCTTCACTTAATAATGGTAAATCTAATGTTCCACCACAATACTGAGCTAACCATTTAATGTGTTGATAAATATTTTCTTTCATAGTTGTTTATTTTTGATGTTACGAATATACAACAAATATATTAAACCACCAAATAAAATAGGAATTATTTTTTTATTGTATATATTTATACTATATGAACCTAAGAGATATTATAAGAAAAAATTTAATTTTAGAACAAGAAGAAAGAGTTACTAATCTATCTAAAAATATAACAGTGGATTTTGGTGTCTTTAAAAAAGGACATGTTAACTATAGACAAAATAGACATATTAATGATAATGATAGAAACAACCCCTGTTACGGACAAAGAATAAGTGATTTTGATATGGTTAACCTTATTGATGATTCTTTAGGTTTTATTGCGGAAGAAATAATAAATAATAACATCAGAAACGGAAGAGAATTCATAGTAACTAGGGAGGGTGATGACTACCTTAATGTCGTAATTATACCAGAAAATACAAAAAGTAACAGATGGAACCTTATCATTAAAACAGTAATGTGTGAAGAAGATTTCAGAATGGGGTATAATCAGTTACAAATTTTAGTACCAACACTATAAAAAAAACCACACCTCTATCGGGTGTGGCTGCCTTTAGTCTCTATTGAACTTAAGGACTTTATATGTTCCACTTCTATTGGGTGGTTTTACCTTTAGTCTCTATTGAACTTAAGGTTTTTTCCTTTTTCAGTTTCTTATAATACAAATATACAACAAATATATTAAACCACCAAATAAATTAACAATTATTTTATATTAGATATATATATTCCCTCTATTTGTTCCCCTAATTCATCCAAAACTTCGATTTCTAAGTCACCATATTGTATATACTTTATTGTAATGACATACTCACCCAAATCAATTTCTTTATTAACATCATTACCCATATATTTACTTTTTATGTGTTATATAAATATCCATTCTTTTAAATAAAATTTTTTTAGTGTTTATATTTTAGTTAAATATTACTATACTTTTAAAAAAATAAACACATGAAAAAAACTGAATTAAGTATCACCCCAGTCAGTCACAAAACAAAGGTATTAGTAGTACCTAGTGACAGGACTGGGGTGAGTTGACGGCTACTACCGATCTACCATACCACATATTAAATTAGAAGAATACTTCCCAGAGGAGTTTCATGTGGATATAGACTATGAACCAGAATTAAATAATGATAAATTTCTAAGTCAATATGATGTAATACATTATCATAGAACATTAGGTGATTACGGTAACTTACCAAAACTATTAGATAAGTGTGATGATTTAGGTATTGTCACTATTATGGATTTAGATGATCATTGGTCACCAGGACCTGATCACCCTGCTCATCAGATAATTAAACAAAATGAACTGGATAGGAAAATTTCTAATAACTTAAGAGTTTCTAGAAATATAACTACCACTACACCTGTATTCGCAGACGAAATAAAAAAATTAAATGAAAATGTTTTTGTCATCCCTAACGCTATTAATCCAGATGAGAAACAATATCAAAGTAAACCGGAAAAAAGTGATAGAATCCGTATAGGATGGTTAGGTGGTTCTTCACACATAAAAGATTTACAAATCCTAAAAGGTTTAATGCGTAGTTTAAAAAATGAAGGTTTGTTAGATAAAATACAATTTGTATTATGTGGTTATGATCTTAGAGGGATGATGACTACTATCGATAAAGAAACCGGTCAACAAAAACAACGTCCAATAAAACCAGAAGAGTCTGTGTGGTATAAATATGAAAAAATATTTACCGATGATTATAAATTAGTAAGTGATGAATATAAAAATTTCTTACTGACTTTTGAAAATAAGGAATATGAGGGTGTAGAAAATGAACCATATAGAAGAGTATGGACAAAACCAATTACATCATACGCATCTAATTATAATTTATTTGATATATCTTTAGCACCTCTTAAAGAAAGTGTTTTTAATAAAGTTAAGTCACAGTTAAAGGTAATTGAAGCTGGATTTCATAAAAAGGCTATTATTGCACAAGATTTTGGTTCTTATCAGATTGACATTAAAAATGGTTATAAGAAAGGTGGTGAGATAGACGAAACAGGTAATGGTTTTTTAGTCCCCACTATTAAAAATCATAAGTTTTGGTTGAAACATCTTAAGACGTTAATTAATAACCCTGAATTAATTACTAAGATGGGTGAAAATTTATACAATACTGTTAATGGTACATATGATATGAAATCAGTTTGTACTGAACGTAGAAATCTATATAAAAGACTTATTGACGAAAAAAAGGATGTAGAGGTTGATATTTTAAATTAAATTCTTTATCATTGTAAAAAAAGATATGGTAGAGTTAAAAGATAAGATAGAAAAAAATAAAGAAAAGTTTTTAGATACTAGTGAAAAGTATAATATTTTTAACGAAGATTTATTAAAATTTTTAGGTGAGGATTTATTTACGTCCCCAGCCTCTAATATGGAATCTATGTATAACGCTTTTCCTGGTGGTTTAATAGATCACCTTTTAAAAGTTACTAAATATGGTATCTACATTAATAACTGTTTACCAGAAAAACTAAGAGTTGATCAAAGTTCAGTTATAAAGGTTTGTTTTTTACATCAGATAGGTAAAACAAAGTTATATAAATTTTGTGAATCAGAATGGCATAGAAAGAATCAAGGTAAGATGTATGAGTTTAATGAAGATTTGGTTTCTATGAGAATAGGGGAAAGGTCAATATATTATTGTATGATGAACGATGTTAAACTTAACGAGGAAGAATACCAATCGATTGTTAATTATGATAAATCGGATGACGATAAACAGTCAAAATGGTATAGTAGTTCATTATCCACAATTTTAAGACAGGCTAATGAGTTATCAATAATAGAATGTAAAAATAAATAGTATGGGAAGTAAAACAAAATGTAGTTGTGGACAAACAGTAGACCCAAACGGTAATTGTGATTGTCCTAATATAAAAATAAAGGGTGATAAAAATAAATAATATGAGTGAAGAGAGTTTTAACATAGATAGTGAATTTAAAGAGTTAAGAGAGTTACAAGATTTAATGACTCGTATTGAAAGTTTTAATAGTGAAGAACTTAATGAGTATGATGACTTTAAAATATCGATAGAAACAAAATTCACTAATTCATCAGATAATTCTGATCCAGAATACGCCAAAGTAGGTGATAGTGGATTTGATTTAAGAGCTTATTTAAGTGAATCGGTTACACTTAAACCTTTGGAGAGAAAATTAATCCCCACTGGTTTAAAATTCGAATTACCACCCAACACAGAGTTACAAGTTAGACCAAGAAGTGGTATGGCTTTAAAACATGGGATATCCGTTTTAAACACACCTGGAACTGTGGATGAGGGATATAGAGGAGATGTTGGAGTAATAGCGGTAAACCTAAGTAATGAGGACTATACGATAGAACCTGGTGAAAGAATCGCTCAGGGAGTTATTATGAATGTTATCGGACAGAATATTTCAACATTAACAAAAACGAATACACTAACAGATACTGAAAGAGGTGAGGGCGGATTCGGATCAACAGGTAAACAATAAAAATATATATTATGTCAAAAGAAAGAACAATAGATGAGTTAAGACAAGTTAAAACTTATGGGTATACCACACCAAAAACAAAGGTGGTAAATGAGTATTATAGAAAAGTTAATTTTGATCCTCAATACATTGTTGATTTAATTCGTGAGACCCCAAATGATGGGGAGTTAGGAAAAGAAATAAGAAAATATTATAATAGTTTAAAGAATGATTAGTGTAGTATTTTCGACAAGAAAGGATAACCCATCCCATATTGAACATATAAAGAAAACTTCTGGGATTTATAAGGGGTTAGAAGTGATTCAATATATTAACGATGGTGAGTTTGGGTTAACTGAATTATATAATAGAGCTTTAAAAGAAACTACAAATGATATTGTGGTTTTTTGCCACGATGACGTAGTTTTTGACACTAAAAATTGGGGTAATAAAATATTAAAACACTTTAAAAGAAATCCTGATTATGGTATTTTAGGTAAAGCTGGTTCGAAATACCTACCGAAATCTGGTTGTTGGTGGGATAATGGTATGACAGAAGTTGTTGGTCAAGTATATCACCAGAATGAAGGGAAAAAATGGTTATCTAAATATAATGAATTTTTTGGTAATAAAATAGAGGATGCAATTATGGTAGATGGTTTATTCTTTGTTGTAAATAAGAATAATATTAAATCTAATTTTGATGAAGTTATCAAAGGATTCCACTTTTATGAAATAGATTTTTGTTTTAATAATTTTTTAAATGGTGTAAAGGTAGGTGTAATATCTGATATTACAATTACACATTTATCCATTGGTCAAACAAATGAACAATGGGAAAA
>Ga0209631_10007101_pt1 | contig 11338 bp, 10 predicted proteins | sample COG_08_FD_184752 | JGI IMG/M metagenome (GOLD analysis project Ga0209631, IMG submission 184752) | Pelagic Microbial community sample from North Sea - COGITO 998_met_08 (SPAdes) (version 2) | ecosystem: Environmental > Aquatic > Marine > Neritic zone/Coastal water | place: Helgoland, sampling... | reverse complement strand
AAACTTTAAATGCTAACGAAAGTTACGCTATTGCTGCATAATTAACTTAGGTTAATTATAAAAGCACGGTCTGGGGCACCGGGTAACAGAACGCCCCTTTACCAAAGGAAACCGTTAATCCAAATCAAATACCAAAATATGTACTACACGAAGTTTTACACGAAGTTTACACGAAGTCTGAAGTCAATAATTTGAACCGTTATAGTCACATCTGCACATATAACTATTTCTGTTTTAATTTTTTAAGAACTATTTTTTTCCAATTGTAATGTCTATCAAGCGAGTGAACTACAATGATACGACCTGTATCAAAATCTACTATAACTTGTTGTCCACCAAAACCATCCATCGCTAAAATTTTTCTTTTTTTTAAACCAATAACATCAAAATGAAACTGTCCTCCATATTTTTTAGTATACTGACTAACCGAGAACTGACCATATCGGTCACCATCATAACTTTTCTTATTCTTGTTTATTCTCTGTTCGTAAATAGTTTTTAAGTATTTTCCAATGCAAGTATCATTATTCCAATCATCTAAAATTCCCTTTGCAATTCTCAAATAGTCGTATCTATTAGCATAAAATGAATATCTACCAGTCTCTTTTGAATGTATAGAACTATTATGATATCTAACTGTTTGAGCAAACCAAACACTCTCTTTAACTCTTATATGTTTATTAAAAATTTTATTTAGTAATTTTTCCCAATCATCTCCTGTTTTAAAAATTGTATAATTCATTATAAGATTGGTTGCTAAACCATTGTAATTATATACAGCACGTTGTTTTTTACTTTCCTGTAAAATAGGAAGTTCCATTACATCTTTAATTGGAAAGGTATTTACATTTAAAAATCTTTTATCATTAATTCTTACATCTGAATTGAATTTTTTTTCTCCAATAAATTTTTGATCACCTGCTCTCATATTAAGAATATCAATAAGTTTTTGTCCTTTGTATAGTGTGCCATCTAATACTGACCAATCATCTAATGTTATATTGATACTATCAATATATCCTTCACATATTGCGTGTCCCAAAACATAGGAAACCAAACTTTTTCCAACTGAATGGGATGGCATAATTCCATTATTACTCTTTATGTATTCTGGTAAATTTTCTTCATCTATCTTGATTTTGTTATCTTCAAATAATAAATAACTAATCAATCCAGTTTTTTTACTATTTTTTATTTCTTTTTTAACATCTTTATCTTCAATCAATTCAGATTGAAAATTACGATAGTTATCAGAACCTATTACTTTGAATTTATCCCAAATATGAGGTTCATAAGGTTCGTTTTGGTGTTTTGCTTGGGTAGGTAAATTTATTAAGAAACTGAATAAAAATATTAATAAAATTCTCATATTAAAAATTATAATAATATGCGCAGTTGAAAGTCAATAAATCCTTAAAATGATGAATTTACTACACGAAGTTTTACACGAAGTTTTTTAAAACACTAGTATTTGCAACAAATATCTTTAAATGCCAGGCAACAGAACGCCCCTTACCACTCTCTTACTTCTCTTTATTTATAATGCTGATTAAGGTTTAGATTGCTTTTTGTCGGGCTAGTAGCGGGATTTTTAGTTTAAAAGTTTCTTTTTAGCTTTTGCAAACTCTTCCTTTGTTAAGATACCAGACTTATACAATTCACTTAGGGTTTCCAATTGTTTACCAATGTTGCTGGTTTCAGCAACTTCACTTTTTTCTTTTTTGTAAATATTAAATTCACTTAGATCTAATTTAAAATATTCTTTTGCTTTAGCATTATTTTCAAATTGCTTGTGTTTAATGGCTGCTTTCTTTATAAAATTTTCCATATATTTTTTAGCTTCTGGATATTTTTCAATATTAAATTTATGATATTCAGATTCTTCTTCCCTTTGAAATTTTGTTTTTTGAGCTCCATAAAATTCTGGATTAATAGAATGAGAGTTTAAGACAATGTGCATTCCAGAACTTTTATGATAAAAAGCGTGCGACCTTGTGAGCATTGTTTTTGGTATTATAATTTTTTTATCTGAAACCCACTTTCTAACCCAACTATTATTAAATGACTTAATTAAACCATTTGGGTTTGATTCTGGATGCCAGATTTCTTTATTAACGTTATCGTGATAAACTGCAAAGCAATTAAGTGATGCACCTTGTTTCAATCTTTTAAGAATATAGTATTCATCTTTTTCAAAACATCCATCTGCTTGGTTTCTTGAAAAAAAAACTTCGTACATCCAGCTATCTATAGATGATATAAATTGACCATAACTATTTAGGACGCTAACTTCATAAATATCAGTGAATAGATTGTTTTTTTCTTTTACATAAACAATTTCTCTTAAACTTATTCCCTTAATGTCCCAGTCATTAACTGATAATAATAACCAATTACCTTCTGGTAAATTAAAGTTTATTCTATTTAGTTTATATTCTCCACCTTGATAAATCTTGTTCCATTTATATGATGATGCAGCACAAACATTCCAACTAAACAACAAACTCAGAACCACGATCCCTAAATATTTTTTTATGATAATCAAAAATTTTCTTTAATTTAGAAGTTTCTTTTTTGCTTGAGTGAACTCTTCTTGTGTTAATACACCAGATTTGAATAGTTCATTTAATTGCTGAAGTTGTTCTGAAGTAGAGCTGCCTGAAAGTTTAACATCAGTACTTTCAGTTGATGAACTACTTTTAATTAATGTTAGATTTATTGTTGATGGATAGACATAAGCTGCTCCTGTTTTTCTGTCCCAAATATAACCAACGCCTCCACCTAATAAAACATTACCCCATGTTGCTGAGTCTTTATGTTTAGATGGAACGCTGACAACTGCAGTTTCATAACCATTCTTTTGACATCTAACAGTTAAATTTTCTCTTGAATTAGTAACAACCGAACTTCCAGGAGTTTGAACACTCCAATTACCTTTTTCATTTTGTAAGGAACACGTTGCACCATTTACATTTGATGCTATCGTTATATTTTGTGAGTTTCCAGACATAGTGCTAGCACAACTGCTTAATGTCAAGCACAGAACCATAATTCCCAAAAGTCTTTTCATTATAAAAACTTTACCATTGTGCCCATAGTATGGTCAAACTTAAAATTTGTTATTTACTGACAGTAAATTTGACGTTTTGTTTATTTAGATCTTTTCCAATTCCTGTGGCTGCATTGTTTTTAACCCACTTTAGAGTCCCATGCGCAGCCATATTATTAGAGCATGTTATGTGCCATGTTCCAATACCATTAAGTAATAAAGAATATCTACCTTTGCAGTTTCCATCATTATTAGGTAAATCTAGAGATAAAGAACCTTCATAGTTTTTTTCTTCAAAAGTTATTTCACCTGCTATTAAATCTGAATATCCTGTCCAGCTAATTGCTATTGGTTTTTTTCCACTATCTGAATATTTTTTTTTAACTTTTTTTTTAACTTTTTTATTATCACCTAAACTATTAATAATTCTTTTTTTTGAGGACTCAAAAATTTCTTTAGTAATAAGTCCAGATTTGTAAGCATCATTAAGTTTGTTTAATTTTTCAATTTTTTTGTCGTTATCAGTCAAAGCAATATTAATATTTAGGATAACTAGAACAAAAATTATTATCGATTTTTTCATTTAATTTGGTGATTTTATAATGTTAGATAAATTAAGGTTTAATAGATATCTTTAATTCAAAAGTTTCTTTTTAGCTATTTCAAACTCCTCTTGAGTAATAATGTCATCATCTAAAAGTTTTTTTAGATCAGATAAACTTTTTACTATGTCGGAACTTTGTACTTTTTTCTTTTTTGTTATTTTAGATTCACTTGTTGTTGAAGATGTAGTTGTACCAGTAAAACCTAACTCTTTAAGTTTAGCATCAAATTCTACATCTGATAAATTATATTTAAATTTAGATTGTTTCGCTTTTCCTGTATTAATTCCATTTTTCCATTTTACAGTTCTTCTCATTGCAAATATTTTACATTCTTTACCATTGTAATGTCTCTCACATTCGTCTATGCGATATTGTTTTCTGGGAGGTTGGCATTGCCCATGTGGACAATAAATATAATAACTTCCAGTTCCATCTGCAGTTATTATAAAAACAGACGGTTTTTTATTATTATTTCTTACGTATTCTTTAAAATTCCTAATAACATTATAAGATAGTTTTATTTCTCCAGTTCCAATAAAAGGATCAGCAGCCTGACTAATTGAAGCTAGTGGCAAGCTTAATAATAAACCAAGGAATATGATCTTTAAAAACTTCTTCATAAACCAAACTGTAGCACAAATAAAAAGGTCAGAATAGGGTCAAATTCATTATTAAATATATGATTTTATCATCTCAAATCTGTTGCAAAATAAAAATTATAGAAGCACGGTCTGGGGCACCGGGTAACAGAACGCCCCTTATAAAAGGTTTTCGTTAACCACACTCATTTTCCTATAATTAAAGTTCATTGCTAAACATACTTTTTCGTTTAATCATGAATTTTAAAAAAATAAATGAATAATAATTTTGAAGATAAAAAGAATGAGTTAATTTTTCATTTTAATGAAATTTATAAAAAATGTGGAAATAGTTTTCATGTTGGGTGGGGGTCTTATTTATTTAACGGACACAACTATATATATGACTCAAGAATGTTGGAAAAACAGAAACTTATTTTCAATCTTGCTAAAAAAAATACAAGTGTTCTAGAAGTTGGTGTGTATATGGGGCATTCTCTTTTGATAATGCTATTGGCAAACCCTAAATTAAAAATTACCTGTATTGACATAGAGAGCTGCTATTCCCTACCAGCTGTCGAATATTTAAAAGAAAATTTTAAGCTTGCTGAGATAAACTTTATAAAAGGTAACAGCATTAAATTATTAAAAGATATTAAAGAAGATTTTGATTTATTTCATATTGATGGAAGTCATTCACCATTTGTTATTGCTAAAGAAATTTTACTTTGTTTGCAGATTAAAAAAGAAGGCTATATAAAAATTTTATTTGATGATATTGACTTTATGAAAGAGGTTAAGAAAAACATATCTTCTATCTTTAAAGTTACCGAAGACATTACATCGGAGTGTAAAGGTAGAAATTGTTATATGGAATTTAAGTTTAATGATAATGAAATTAAAAATTTTAAAAATTTTTATAATAAATATATAGTTTCTAACTCACTTAAAAGAATTTATAATTTTTTATATTCAATCATTTTTACTAATAGAATTTTAGCTTATATTAAAAGGAAATATAAATTTTAATTAATCTAAAAACTTAAGTAAGTTGGGCTTAAAATAATTAGGTCCTTTCATTACTTTGCCACTATCATTATAAATTGGTTTTTTATCATTTCCTAATTTGCTCATGTTTGAATTTTGTACTTCATCAAAACATTTATCAAGGTTAATACCAAAAGCATGCCCAGCACCATAAGTTACATACAATATATCAGTTAAAGCATCTGCAACCTCTAAAAGATCCTTATTTTTCATTGCTTCATTAAGTTCGTCTAGTTCTTCTTTAATTAAATCATATCTAAGCTTATTGATTTTATCGTCACCAAAAGAAGGTTTATCTTTAACTTCTTGTCCAAAAGTTTCCATGAAGATCTTTACTTTATTAAAATTTGACATTTAGTTCCTATAAGTTTTTTAAATTTAATGTATAAGTATAATAAATTATTAATTATATATTAATCAATGAAATTAAGAAAAGAATTTGACAGTATTGGAAGCATCAATGTACCTGATGATAAATATTGGGGAGCTTCCACTCAAAGATCCAATAAATTTTTTAATATAGGAAAAATTTTAGTAAATATTTCAATAATCAAATCTATTGCAATTATTAAAAGATCTGCAGCCATAGTTCATCTTAAAAACAAACAAATTGATAAAAAAATAACAAATTCGATAGTTAAAGCTTCTGAAGAAGTAATTAAAGAAAAGCTTAATAAAAATTTTCCTTTAAAAGTTTGGCAAACAGGCTCTGGTACTCAAACAAATATGAATGTTAATGAGGTAATTGCTAATAGGGCAATTGAAATTCTGGGAGGAAAAAAGGGTTCAAAAAAACCTGTTCACCCTAATGATCATGTAAATAAATCTCAGTCTACAAATGATGTTTTTCCAACTGCTATGCATATATCTATAGCTCAGGAAACTATTCATAAACTTTTGCCAAGCCTAAATGTTTTAGAAAGAGAATTAAATAAAAAATCTAAAGAATTTAAAAATATAATAAAAATTGGAAGAACTCATTTACAAGATGCTACTCCTTTGTCCCTAGGTCAAGAGTTTTCAGGCTATCAAGTACAATTAAAAAGATGTATTGAAAGAATAGAATTTGCTCTCAAAGAAATATACTCACTTGCACAAGGAGGAACGGCGGTTGGAACAGGTATAAATTCTAAAAAAGGCTTTGATAAAAAGATAGTTAAAGAAATAGCAAAATATACTAAAATTCCGTTCAAACCAGCTATTAATAAATTTGCAGAATTGGCTGCTCACGATTCTATTGTAAATTTTTCGGGTACTCTCAATACATGCGCTGTAGCGTTAATGAAAATTTCAAACGACATAAGATTTTTAGGTTCTGGTCCAAGAGCCGGTTATGGTGAATTAATACTTCCTGAAAATGAACCTGGATCTTCTATTATGCCAGGAAAAGTTAATCCAACACAGTGTGAGGCTGTTACAATGGTCTGTGTTAAAGTAATAGGCAATCACACTGGCATTACCTTGGCTGGGACACATGGTCATTTTGAACTCAACGTGTTTAAACCAGTAATTGCACATAATGTTTTACAATCGATAGATCTCATTGCAGATAGTGCAGCAAATTTTGCAAATTATTGTGTAAAAGGTATCAAAGCAAATAAAAGAAAAATTAGAGAACATTTAGATAATTCTTTAATGCTTGTGACTGCTTTGGCACCAAAAATTGGATACGATAACGCTGCAAAAATTGCAAAAACAGCTTTAAAAAAAGGTACTACATTAAAACATGAGGCTTTAAAAACTGGTCTTATTAATGAAAAAGATTACGAATTTATAGTTGATCCAAAAAAAATGATTTACCCATCATAATTAACTAATAATCTATTGAGAAAATTTTTATTTTTAATAAAATTATTAAAATTATTTTTTTCTAAATCATTAAAACTGCTTATTATTTCTGAGTTTCTTTGACTTATTTTGTGATCATCGATTTTAAAATTATTAATAGTTATTCCATCTTCAAAAAAATTATAATCTAAACTTAAAAAGATTTTTTTTATTGGTTTTCTATATTTTTTAGAAGTTTGAAAAAAAGAATAAAAATTTTCATAATTTTTTATATCAAAAACAAAATTACTTCTTAAGATTAAATTATCGTTTTCAAAAAATAAGTCACTATCTCTAATTTTTAATAAACCAACTTTATTACTCAAAAATTCTGACTCATTAAAATTAATTTTTCCATTATTGATATTAAGTAAGACCTTTGTGCTATTAAATAATCTATTACTCAAATCATTATTTATATCTATTTTAATGTTGGCACTTATATTTTCATTAAATAGCAAGTTTGTTTTAAAAAGTTCAAAATATGGGGTGTTTGAATCTATTAATTTAATTATTTTGTATTTATCAAAATTTATATCTAAATCTAAATTAAATGGTTTTAAACTTAATTCACCTTCGTAATTAAAATTATTATTTGTTAACTTTGATTGATCAGATGCAAAAGAAATTGAATTTTTCTTTATGTCATAAACAGTTGCTAACTTCAAATTTAGAGTTGAAATCAAGTTCATACCCTCAATGATTTTTTGGTTTTCAACCAAACTTTCGTTTAATTCATTTTCAATATTTAGTTTAAGTTTTTTTATTTGAATATTTGAAATAGTTTGAGTCAAATTGGGTAAAAAAAATTTTTCTAATTGAAAGTTAAAAGGTACCTTGAAACCTTTACCATTGACATCAAATTTATTTGCTAGATTTAACTTATCATGAAATAATTTAATTTTAGATATTCTAAATATTGAAATTATTTCATCATCATATCTTTTTAAAAAAATATTACTATTTTTTATTATGATTTTTTTTTCAGAAAATTTATTATTGAAAAATTTTTTATAAAAACTTTTATCTTCAACTACAACTTTAAAGTTTGCATCTTTAATCAATATTTTTTTAATCTTTAATTTTTTTTGCTTAAAAAAATTTTCTTGAGATATAAATACTTTTAGCTTTTTTATATCAGCTATTTCATTTGGATCGTTTTCCTTATTAGACATAATCTTTACATTTTCTATTGTAAAGTTTGGTGATGGTAAAATTTCATACGAAATTTCAGATGAAAAACTGAATTTGATTTTGAATTCATTAAGAAGTTTGTTTTCAATATTATTTTGTACCCAAGTTTTGTCGTATAAAGTAGGTATTAACAAGTAGAACATATAAATGAACAATAATGCTATAAATGAAATTAAACATTTGTTGAATATGCTGATTTTTTTTTTTTTATTTAATTTATAATTATCAAGAAAATAATTTTTTATTTTATTATATCGTTTGATTAATATTTTTTTAATTGTAAGATTAAAATGTTTAATAGTTTCATTATATTTGTGAATAAAATTATTTATTTTATTAATCTGCTTCACTAATATTTTTTTTATTAAAGATTTAAAATATTGATAAAGTCTATTTTTAATTTGTTTAATATTTTTCATGAAATTTAGTAGACTTATAAAGAAAATTTAAAAATGATAAACTCTGAATATTTAACTAACCTAAATAATGCTCAAAAAGAAGCTGTTTTACATTTAGAGGGCCCTTTATTAATAGTTGCTGGCGCTGGTTCTGGTAAAACTAAAGTACTTACATCTAGAATTGCTCATATTATTAAAGAAAAAAAAGCATTTCCCAATCAAATACTATCTGTAACTTTTACAAATAAAGCAGCTAAGGAAATGCAGAATAGAGTTAGCTCAATACTTAATTCAGAAGCAATAGGTTTAACTTGGCTTGGAACCTTTCACTCCATTTGTGCAAAATTATTAAGAAAACATGCGTCGGCTGTTGGTTTATCATCAAATTTCACAATTATAGATTCAGATGACCAAGTACGATTAACTAAAAATATATGTAAAGCTGAAAATATAGATATTAAACAATTAGCACCCAAATATATTTTATCAATTATTGATAGATGGAAAAACAAAGGATTCTATCCTGATGAAGTAATAATAAATAAGAATGATATTTATGAAAAAACTGTTTTACCGCTTTATAAAATATACCAACAAAAATTATTAGATTTAAATGCATGCGATTTTGGTGATTTAATTTTACATGTAGTAAAAATTTTAGAAAAAAATTTAGATATAAGAAAAATTTATTCAAATAATTTTAAATATATACTTGTGGATGAATATCAGGATACAAATTACATTCAAAGTAGATGGTTATATTTATTATCTGAAAAATATAAAAACATATGTTGTGTTGGGGACGATGACCAATCTATTTATAGTTGGAGAGGTGCAGAAATCAAAAACTTTTTAGAATTTGATCAAGTTTATAAAAATTCAAAGATTATAAGGCTTGAAGAAAATTATAGATCATCACAAAATATTTTATCTGTTGCATCCAACCTTATTGCAAATAATCAAAATAGAGTTGGAAAAAATTTAAAAACAACAATGGAAGAAGGTGAACTAGTCAAATTAAATTGCTTCAAAAATGGAAAAGATGAAGCAACAGGAATTTCTGATGAGATAGAGCAAAAATTAAAAAAAGATTATTCATTTAATAACATGGCTATTTTGGTTAGAGCTATATTTCAAACTAGAGAGTTTGAAGAAAGATTTTTAAAAGTTGGAATACCTTATAGAATATTAGGTGGTACTAAATTCTATGAAAGGGCTGAAATTAAAGATTGTATTGCCTACTTGAGATTGATTCACCAACCAAAAGATGATTTGGCTTTTGATAGAATAATAAACAACCCTAAAAGATCTATTGGAGAAAGCACTATAAAATTAATACATGAGTTTTCAAAAAAAAAAAATTTAAGTTTAGAAGTTTCTTCTAAACAATTGATTGAAGAAAATTTGATTAAACCTAAAACAAAAATAGGTTTAAGTTCATTTTTATCTTTAATGGACAAATGGAGAAACGACATAAATATAAAAAAGATAAATCATATTAAGCTATTACAAATAGTTTTGGATGAGTCTGGATATTCATCAATGCTTAAAAATAAAAAAGATATAGATAATGAAAGTAAATTAGAAAATATCAAAGAACTTTTAAGTGCCATGAAAGAATTTGATAGTTTAGAAAATTTTTTAGAGCATGTTGCTTTAGCAACATCGATCGATCAAGACTGGGAGGGAGAAAAAATTAATATGATGACTATACATGGCTCTAAAGGCCTTGAATTTGATATTGTCTTTCTACCTGGTTGGGAAGAGGGTCTTTTTCCCCATCAAAAATCAATTGAAGAAAAAGGCCAAAGTGGGCTCGAAGAAGAAAGAAGATTGGCATATGTTGGAATAACTAGAGCAAAAAAAAATGCCCTAATATCTTTTTCTATGAACAGGTTTTATCAAGGTAATTGGATTGATAGTATGGCATCAAGATTTATTGAAGAACTGCCTGAAAAATTTATAGAAAAAAATTCATTTTTTGATGAAAATAAAGACGAAAATAATGATTTTGAATTTAATCAAGATTTTGAAATTGATGAGAGTGCTAGAAGTCCTGGATGGGATAGATATTTAAAACGTATCAAATGATTAAAGATAGAATTAAAATACTAATAAAAAAATTTAAATTTTTAAATATCGATGGATATATCGTCCCAAAAAATGATGCTTTTTTTTCTGAATACTCTGAAAATAATAGATTAAAGAATATTTCAAATTTTACAGGTTCAGCAGGTTTGGCTATTATTTCTATAAAGAATAATTATTTATTTGTTGATGGAAGATATACTATTCAAGCTCAAAAAGAATCAGCTAAAAATTTTAAGATTATTGAAGTCCATAAAAAATTACCCCACAATATACTTAAAAATTGTAAATTAGGTTACGACCCACGTTTATTTACATCAAAAAAATTGAAATACTACTTTTCAAAAAAAATAAATTTAATTTCGATCAATGAAAACTTAATAGATAAAATCTTTAAAAATAAAACAAAAAATACTAAACCCTTTTTTTCAATTGCTAATAAGATATCTGGGGAGTCACATCAATCGAAAATAAACAAAATTGTAAATTATCTCAAATTAAACAAAATTGATAACATTTTCATTAGTGCACCAGAAAATGTTGCTTGGTTAT
>Ga0209631_10007085_pt1 | contig 11355 bp, 10 predicted proteins | sample COG_08_FD_184752 | JGI IMG/M metagenome (GOLD analysis project Ga0209631, IMG submission 184752) | Pelagic Microbial community sample from North Sea - COGITO 998_met_08 (SPAdes) (version 2) | ecosystem: Environmental > Aquatic > Marine > Neritic zone/Coastal water | place: Helgoland, sampling... | reverse complement strand
CATCGCTTCAGGCGCGGCATCGCGGTTGTAATGGGTTGCATGCGGCAGAATAATCGTATGTGTCTCGGCATGTGGCAGCTGGAATGTCCCGCCGATGACATGACAGAGTTTGTGATGAATCCCCATGGTCGCCGTTGCCAGGGCAAGCCCGCACATAAAAGCCCCGTAAAGCGCCGCGCCGCGCTGGTCATTATCGGCGCTGCCGTCACAGACAGCCGGGAGCCCGGAGGCAAGAGACCGGATGCCCTCTTCGGCAATCATCGACAGCACCGGGTTCCGGTTCTGCGCATACAGCGCCTCCACCGAGTGCGCCATGGCGTTGATCGCACTGGGACCGGCAAGCTTGCCCGGCAGGCCGCGGGTGAGGTCCGGGTCGTAAATCACCGTCTTTGGGACAACAACAGCATCGCGACCGGTGACCTTCCCCTCCCCTTCGGAAATCCCCCAGATATCCGTCATCTCCGAACCGGCATAGGTCGATGGCACCGCAACGATCGGCAAACCGGTCTCCAGCGCAATTCCCTTCGCAATCCCGATGGCCGAACCGCCGCCGATAGCAACGACACAATCGCAGCTGTTTTGCCGCACCAGGTCCACAGCACTGACGACGTTCTCGCGCGGGACATGCATCACTGCACCGTCGATACGGGCAGCGAAAGACGACCCCAGGGCAGCTATCGCCGCATTGGCAACCACCCGCTGCGAGCCTGTAGAAATAACGAGGACGTCGCTGGCGTCCAATTTCTGTATTTCGGAAGGCAGTTCTGAAACCTTGCCGGGTCCGAATACGATACGTGCCTGAAAGGCCTGGTAGATAAAATCGAGCATGGCGGCGAGTCATAATGCCGGTGCCGCTATGAAACAAGACACGCTATCGCGACGGTTTGTTCCCTCTGCCGATAACACTTATAGAGAAGATGAAAAATCAGAAGGAAACGTCAGATGCTTTTCTGCCTGCACATCCAGGACAAACCCGGCCGCGTTGAGACCCGCAAACAATTCGTCGATGAACACCGCGCCTATCAGAAAGTATGCGGGGTAGACGTTACGCTTTCCGGGCCGCTTCTGGCGGAGGATGGCGAGACGATGATCGGGTCTGTCTTCTTTATCGAGGCACCGGATCGCGCCGCCGTCGAACAGTTCATCGCCAACGACCCGTTCACATTGAACGATGTCTGGGGTGATTCAGTCCTGACCCGCTTTCTTCGGCGCCACGGATAACACCCGGCGCCAACTGGTCTTCGCCGACCCTACCGGGTCCTCAATCAGCTTTCGCCGAGAACTGGATAATCGGTATAGCCTTTTGCGCCGCCGCCATAGAACGTCGCCCGGTCAGCATCGTTATACGGCGCCCCCGCGAGCAGTCGTTCGGCCAGATCGGGATTGGCGAGATAGGGCGCTCCGAATGAAACCATGTCAGCCAGGCCTGCGCCGATAACGGCATCTGCCTTGGCGCGGTCATATCCGCCATTCGTCATCAGCATATTGGGCCAGATATCGCGCAGCGCGGAAAACAGCGGATCCCGGGCCGAGATGAAATCGTCACCGTCCGCCGGATCCCCCATCTCGACCATATGGAGATAGAGCAGATCCCGCTTGGCGAGTTCTATCACCAGGTAGCTGAATGTCGCCGTCGGGTCGGAATCCGAAATGTCGTTATAGGGCTGGAAAGGCGAAATGCGGTAGCCGACCCGTTCCGCGCCCCACACATCGACAACCGCATCGGTTACCGCGAGGGGGAACCGACAGCGGTTTTCAAGTGAGCCGCCATAATCGTCATCGCGCGTATTCGTTGAATCGCGGGTGAACTGATCGAGCAGGTAGCCGTTCGCACCATGCACTTCTACGCCATCGAAACCCGCCATGTCCGCGTTCTTCGCAGCAACCCGGTACTGTTCGACAAGCCCCTCTATCTCGGATGCATCGAGCGCCCGCGGGGTCACGAACGGTTTCATCCCCGACAGGGTCATCGCCTCGCCCGCCGGCCGGATCGCCGACGGCGCAACCGGATCTATGCCGTCCGGCTGAAGATCGGGGTGCGAGATCCGCCCGACATGCCACATCTGGAGAATAATTCGCCCACCGGCTTCATGGACCGCGTCGGTGACTTCGCGCCAGCCGTCAATCTGCGCATCGGAATGGATGCCCGGCGTGCCGGGGTATCCCATACCTTCGGGGCAAATCTGCGTTGCCTCGGTAATGATAAAAGCCGCATCCGAACGCTGCTGGTAATAGGTTGCGTTCAACGCAGAAGGTACGTTGCCCTCGCCCGCCCGGTTCCGCGTCATCGGCGCCATTACCACCCGGTGCGGCAGCTCGAACGGCCCTGCAGTCAAAGGCGCAAACAGATCTGTCATGATTTACGTTCGACCCGCGCCTGCTCTTCAAGCACGGCACAGACAGCCGCGGTATCGGATTCCGCATGTCCCTGTTCAAGCGCGGCGCGATAGGGCTGAACCGACGTTGCGAACAGATTCACCGGACAACGTACCTCTGCAGCGAAATCGGTAATGACCTGCAGGTCCTTCTGATACAGCCTGTTGGACATACCAACATCACTGTAATCGTCTTCGACCATATATTTTCCACGCACCTCGAACATGCGTGATGTCGCAGCGCTGGTCGAAATAACGTCATAGATGAGCGCGGGGTCTAGCCCCGATTTCATGCCGAGGACCATCGCTTCCGCCGTCGCAACGTTGTGAATGGTAACGAGATGATTGGCCACGAACTTCATCCGGCTACCATTGCCGAATTCGCCGCAATATTTGTTTTCCCGGCTGAACGCCTCTATCACCGGAAGGCATTTCGCGACGGCATCTTCTGCCCCGCTCGTAAAGACGGCGAGATCGCCGGTCTGCGCCTGTTGGCCGGTTCCCGACAGCGGACAGTCGAGCAGCGTATGCCCGGCGGCGGCCAGAATATCGCGGGCCGCTTCCTTGTCGGCAATCTTGAGCGTGCTGGTTTCCATCATCACGCAGCCCGTCGCTGATGATGAGGCGATTTCCTCTGCCACGGCGCGGAGCGCCAACGGATTTGGCAGGGAGCAGACAATGACCCCCGCTTTTTCGGCAACCGCCGCTGCAGATGCCAGTGTTTCAACACCATCGCCGCGGGCGGCTTCCACCGCATCCGCTGAAGGGTCAAAACCATGGACCGAAAAACCAGCCTTCACCAGATGCCGCGCCATGGCACCCCCCATAATTCCAAGTCCGATAACGCCTGCGGTTCCGCTCATCCATTATTCCTTCAGAAGTCAGCCGCCGCGCCCTTCAGGACGTGGCGGCTGCTCAGGTCAGTGTTTCCCGAGAAAGCCCGTGATCGCCTCGTTAAAGGCTTCGGGACATTCCACGTTAGAGATATGGGCCGCCGGATCGAGAAGCAGATATTCCGAACCGGGCATATTGCGATGCATCGCTTCGACACCCGGCGCCGGGGTCCCGCCATCCTGCGAACCGGCGATAAAGAGAACCGGAATGCCGGAAATCTTACCCAGATCATCAAGATAGTTGAGCTTCTGGATTGCAGCGGCGCAACCAGCGTAGCCTTCAACTGAAGTTGACGCGATCATATCGGAAATAAACTGCGCTTCAGGCGTTTCCTTTTTCCGATACTCCTCGGTAAACCAGCGTTCCATCGTCGGCTGGATCAGAGGTGCCATACCCTTTTGCTGGCACAGCTTTATCCGGTCACCCCAGGCATTGACGACTTCGGGCGGCACAACGCCCATTGAGTTCGCGATCACGACCGCCTTCAGTCGCTCCGGATGCTTGAGCATGATGCCCTGCACGGTCATGCCGCCGATAGACAGGCCGACATAGTATGTCTGATCGATTCCGAGGTGATCCCACAGTGCCACCATATCGTCGATCAGGTCATCGAAGTGATACGGACCGGGCACCTTTTCTGACTCGCCGTGACCGCGTTTGTCATACCGCAGGATATGATAGTCATCGGCCAGCAGTTTCGCCTGCTCGTCCCACATGTGCATGTTCGTCGCCAACGAATTGGAAAACGTCAGCCAGGGTTTATCCGGGTTGCCGGATACTTCGTAGTTTAACTCGATGCCATTTACTTTGGCTTTCATGCGCTCGCTCTTTCTCTGAGTGGATGTCGGAATTGGTTGTTGTTACGGGGTCGAGTGATTGATGAATTTTTCCGGAACCGGTTCGCCCCACTGGGAATCCAGGCCTTCTTCGGCCGAGATAAGCGTCGGCGGATTCTGGTTGTTCAACCGGTCACTATCCGTCCAGTGTTCATGCACCCGTCCCCACGGATCCTGCCAGTAGTCATAGACCTGGCTGCCGAGAACATGGCGGCCGAGGCCCCACATGTGATCGTATTTGCCCGCTTTTTTGAGATGTGCGTTGCCCATGAACACGTCATCGATGTCATGCACTTCAAACGCCATGTGGTTCAGGCCCGCAACCTCGCCCTTGATACACAGGAAGGTGTGATGGTCGACAAAGCGCTCGCCGCCATCGATCCGGTTGAACGTGGCGATGACGTTGTCTTTTTCGCCCGCATATACTTCGTCCGACGGCACGAGCCCCAGAGTTTCGCGAAACCACTTGGTGCCGGCCATGACATCAGGCGTCATGATCACTGCATGTCCGAGGCGCTTCACATGAGACGGTCCACGCTCGATCCGCGTAAGCTGGCCAAGGCGTGAATCACGCGCGGCCGCTGTGTTAACACCGAACCGCGGCACGGGGATTTCTTCCTGATCCTGTCGGCCCCAAACGATCTCGATCTGAAAACCGTTCGGTTCAGTCAGACGAACCCGCTTACCGCCACCGGGTGCGTCGAGATCTTCAATACCGGAAGCCCCATCGATCTTTGTAACCTTGTCCAGGTCTTCTTCGCTGGCCGCGCGGAACGCCAGCCCAACGAACTTCGGATCACCCTTGTGCGTGACATGAATAAACGGCGCGGGATCTGTACCGCGCATATACAGCGCGTCATTCGTCCGCTCGGCTTTGATCATCCCGAAATTCGTCAGGAATTCTTCCGCTTCATCGAGATCGGGCGACTGAAGCCGTCCGAAGGCAATATCTTCAACTTTTATCATTTTCTCTCCTTCTGGCCCTTCTGGGCACAAGATCATTCTATGACAACGATATCGTCGTCACCGCCTATGTAAAGCCGGTCTACAATATTTGCCCGACGGGTCAAGACGGCACGCTGATTGATGTACCCCTTATCCGTGATCTCCCCGGCATCTATCTGAGGTGGCTCGGTCATGAGCACAACCCGCCTGATCCGCGTAGAACTGCCGGGATTGTCCCGGTTATGGGCGGAAAGCCCGGTCTGCAGCCTCTCCTGAACCGCCGGATGGGTCGCAAGTTCTTCGGGCGTCGGATCATCACCGGCAACGGACTTACAACCTTCGATACTGATGAACGCCAGCAACCCGACTTCGTCACGACCCTGCCCCGTGATCACAGCATCCTGAATAACGGGCGATGCAGCGGCAATCGACTGAAGCCGCAATTGCCCGGCATGAACCCATGTCCCGGACAGAAGCTTGAAATTCTCTGCAACGCGTCCGTCAAAAACCACGCCTTCAGACGGGTCATCTTCATCTTCCAGCTTTCCCGCATCTCCTATGCAGAAGAAATTTTCTTCGTCGAACGCCTTGGCCGTCAGGTCGTCCTGCTTGTAATAGCCGGGCGTAATGTTCGGCCCCCGCATACGGAGTTCAAGCTTGTCGCCATTCGGGACCAGCTTGAGTTCGTTGCCCGGCAGCGGCACACCAATATTGCCGGCCGATTTGGGATACCAGTTCATGAACGTGGCGGCCGGCGCCGTTTCAGTCGAGCCGAGCGAGGTCGTGATCGGTACTCTTTCGCCTTTCACGGCAACGGCGAGCCTGTCGAGGCGCTCCCAGACGTTTTTCGGCAATGCCGCCCCGGCAAAAAACAGCGTTTTCAGATTGCGGAACAAACCGTCACGCGCTTCATTATCGGCTTCCAAAAGCGGCAGAAGAAGATCGAATCCCCGCGGCACGTTAAGATACATCGTCGGCGACACGTCCTTCAGGTTGGCAATGGTCGCTTCGATACGCCCCGGTACCGGCCGCCCTTCGTCAATATACATGGTGCCACCGTTATACAGTGCCATGTTCAGATTGTGATTGCTGCCGAACGTATGATTCCATGGCAGCCAGTCGAGGAAAACCGGCGGCTCGTCTTGCAGGAAAGAACATGCCTGTGCCAATGCAACCTGGTTCGACACCATCATCCGGTGCGTGTTCAGGACGCCTTTCGGTAATCCCGTCGATCCGGAGGTCAGCAAAATTTTGCCGATCGTATCCTGTGTAATCGTTGCCGCAACCTTGTCCACGTCGGGACCAGGGACCGCAGAGAGCCAGTCGGAAAGCGGTACAGCGCCACCGGGTGCCCCGTCCATCGTTCCGACAACCAGCGTCCTGCCCGACATATCAAGGGCGGCAAGCGCTCTGGCAAATGGTGCCGGGTTATCAACAAAAATGACGGACGGATCGTTATGTCCGATCACCATTCTGAGTTTTTCGTGATCCTGGCTCATCAGCGAATATGCCGGGGAAACCGGCATCGCCGGCACACCGACAGTCATCGCGCCAAACATCATGAACGCCTGATTAATCGAGTTGTCGGACAGGAGAGCAACCGGCCTGTCGGGCCCATGCCCGCGATCAAGCAACATCTGGCCGATTGAATTCGCAGCGGCCAGCATCCCTGCATATGTCACCCGGCGCCAGGCAACCGTGTCATCGCGCTCACACAGAAAGTCCCGGTCAGGATGTATCGCGGCGTGATCGCGCAATATGGCGACAATGCTGGACGGCGTCGGCCCCAGTGGCTCCTGACAACGCAGAACAACCGTGCCATCGTCTCGGCGTTCGACGTCGACGCCGAAGCGCTGCATATTCACATTCCCGAATTCAGTCATCATCGCCTGCCCGTGAACGCTCCCCATACGGAATGAAACCGGCAGCAACTAGTGCCCGGGCAGCCTTCATTTTTGCGTCGAATCCAGCGATTTTGCCGCCGTTGACGATCACAGCCTGTCCACTGGCACACATCCGTCTTCTCCCTCCTGTTCTTCTTTGCGCATAGTTTACACCGCGTTTAGACCCACTTATAGAGGCGAGATCGACACTGTTCATTCACACCGGGAGAGCACGCGATGACCGCTTTTACATCTGACCTGATCGACTTCGAAATGCGCGGACGGATCGCTGTGCTGACACTCAACCGACCCGAAAAGCGCAACGCCGTCAGCGAAGCGCTGATCGAGGACATCAACCGATTCTTCAACACCCCTCCCAAGGAGGCTCTCGCCGTTGTGCTACGCGCAAACGGCGACCATTTCTGCGCCGGGCTGGACCTGTCCCAACACAGGGAACGGAACGTCGACGAGGCGTTTGATATCTCACGATACTGGCACCGGACATTCGATCTGATCCAGTATGGCGGCCTGCCGGTCGTCGTGGCAATGCACGGCGCCGTCATGGGCGGCGGGCTGGAGCTCGCGACGACGGCCCATGTCCGCGTGGCCGAGCCCTCCACCATGTATCAGTTACCCGAAGGCCGGCGCGGCATCTATGTCGGCGGCGGTGCCAGCATTCGCGTCGCTCGCGTGCTCGGCCCGGGTCGTATGACGGAAATGATGCTTACCGGCCGCCGCCTCGACGCGGAGGAAGGCCAGCAGCTGGGCCTGTCACATTACCTGGTGGAAACGGGAGAAGCCTTCGACAAGGCAATGGAACTGGCGGAAACAATCTCCGGCAACGCCCCGCTCGCCAACAAGATGATGCTGAACACGATCCAGCGCGTCGACCGGATGGGCGAAAGCGAGGGCTATTTCGTCGAATCCCTCGCGTCCGCTCTCACCCAGGCATCTGACGACGCACAGGAAGGCATGCGCGCATTTCTGGAAAAACGCGATATCCGGTTCGACAACTAGCCCGTTACGTCCCCATCGATCTCGATCAGGCCCCGAATTTCAGGTCGGCAGGCGAAATCAGAACGCCGAACTGCTCGCACCAGATGACAACGCTGGGGTATTTTTTCAGATCGATCCCGGGCGGTATGTTGTATTTCTGGCTGCCCTTGAAAGAACGGAGGCGGCCGAGGTCGACACACATCGTGTTTTTGACCTGGGAAGACTCCCGGATTTTCTCTGCGGGCACCAGATAGATGTGAAATTTCGGCCCGGGGCCGATTTCAAAATCCTTGTCCAGAAACACGACCCGGTCGTAGACAGATACTTTGCCCTTGCCGAAATGGATCGGATCGGACGGATCCGCGTGAACGAAAGTACCATTCGCCGCCAGACCAGATTTCTCTTCTGACGTAAGTTGATCCATCGCTTCGGGCGGTGGGAATACATAAGGAAATGCAAAAAACCCGGCACCGACAGCGAACCCCGTGCCCAACACCCCGCCAACCAGAAAAACCGCAATCAATCGCCACATAATTATCTTCTCCACTTTCAATCACGTCACCGTCATACACAGACACGTTAACTGCAGGAGCTGGATAATCAGGGGTGCTTTATGGATGACGGCGCCATCCATGACGAAGAAATAGAGCACCCAAAAAATTACAGATTATTGCGCTAGCGTAAGCGAAATCCCGGCGCGCCGGATTCGCCTGCCGGTGCCCCGCCATCGGCGTGCACACCCTCTTCCGCTTCGCCGTCCATCTTGCCCCCGGTGACTAACCAAACTTACATCCAGCTGCACGCATAGCGGGGGCATAATGGATTTTCATCGGTATTCGTGCAACCGTGGGTGCAGCTATTTGCCCCTCATTGCCCGCCAGATACGCTCCGGTGTCGCCGGCAGTTCGATATGCTTTACGCCAAACTCCCTCAACGCATCCACGATCGCGTTGGCCACCGCCGCCGGTGCGACAGCCGTACCGCCTTCACTGCCCGGTTTTATGCCAAGCGGGTTGGAGGGGCTCGGAACCTCGAGCAATTTCGTGCGATAGGCCGGCACGACATCGGCACGCGGCATCGCGTAGTCCATGAAGGTCGCGCCGATCATCTGGCCGGTCTCGGTATCGTATGCACAGTTTTCCATGATCGCCTGACCGATCCCCTGCAGCACGCCGCCATGGGTCTGACCATCCAGCGTCATCGGATTGATTGCCCGCCCCACATCGTCCACCGCCGTCCAGTCGACAACGTCGACCACGCCTGTATCCGGATCGATTTCGACCTCGCAAACGTGACAGCCGGATCCGATGACCGCCTTTGCGAAGTGAACGTCCGCTTCTTCTTTCAGCTCCCCCCGTAAATCTTCCGGCAGGTCTGTGCGGTCGCGCGCGGCCGCCGCAACGTCGAACAGGCTGACCCGGCGGTCGGTACCGGCCACGGTAAAGACGGTTTCCGCGTATTCAATGTCGGATTCTGCGGCTTCCAGTGCGTGGGATGCGATACGCCGTGCCCGCTCGATGATCTTGTTACTTGCATCGCACAACACGATTGCGCCCATCCGCATGCTGCGCCCCGAATGCGTCCCGCCACCGTCCTTGATTTTATCGGTGTCGCCATAGCCGACGTCGATCGCATCGAACGGCACTTCCAGTACTTCGGCGACCAGCTGGCTGAACGTCGTCTGATGTCCCTGCCCGGTCGCCATTGTTCCGATCTGAACAAGGATATCACCCTCGGGACGCACATCGATCTCTGCCCACTCACGCGGATAGCCTGTCGACAGGTCGGCATAGTTGGCGATACCGATGCCGCGCAACAAACCGCGTTTTGCTGCGTCTTCGCGGCGTGCCGGAAATCCGTCCCAGTCCGACAGATCAACCGCCGCTTCAAGCGCCTGGGGATAGTCCCCGGATTCGTGGGTCAGCCCGAAACCGTTGTCATAGGGAAAATCGGCCGGGGTAATCACGTTGCGGCGACGAATCTCGATACGGTCCAGCCCCGTTGCTTCCGCCGCCATGTCCATCATGCGTTCCAGCGCATACATGACCTCCGGCCGGCCCGCACTGCGATAAGGGTAGGTCGGCGGGGTCGTGGACTGAACCGCGACCGCCCGGGCAGAGACATCGGGAATACGGTAAAGCCCGGTCATGATCATGATCCCCTTCACCAGCGGAATCCATGACGCCGAAAACGCCCCGATATTCGACGTGTTCTGTGTATGCAGCGCAAGCAACCTGCCATCGGCATCGAAACCAAGCGCCGCTTCAATTACGAGGTCGCGCGCCTGGTAGTCGGTGAGCATTGTTTCGGTGCGGTCCGCGGTCCATTTAACGGGCCGGGCGAGACGCCGTGCCGCCCACAGCACCAGCGGATGCTCGACATACAGCGCATTTCTCGGACCGTAAGAGCCACCGGCATCGCGGATTACGACGCGGACCCGTTCTTCCTCTATACCAAACAGGCTCGCGAGTTCGCTTTTGAAGCGATAGATACTGCCGGCGGTGGTCTGCAGAATATAGCGACCGGTATCATCGATGTGCCCTACGGCAGAGCGCGGCTCCATCGGCACGCCCGCAACCCGGCTGAGCTGGGTTTTGAGGCGGATCACATGCGCAGCATCATCAAGGATCGCCGCCGTTTCTGCCGGTTGGTTCACATCGGCATCTATGGCGATATTCGAGCCATGATCGGGCCAGACGACTTCCGCCGCCGGGTCGGCGGCAATGTCCGTATCGATCACCGGATCGAGCGGGACATAATCAACCTCAACGAGTTCTGCTGCGAACCGGGCTTGCGAAAACGTTTCTGCAACAACCATCGCTATCGGCTGACCGACATGCCGTGCCCGATCTGCAGGCAGGGGAAAATGCGGTGCCGCGAACCGGTCGGTACCGTCGCGGTTCTGCAAGGCGATATCGGGCGGGCTCGAAAAACCAAGATTATGTGGTATCGGGCCGAGCCCGTCGGCGAGCCAGTCGGCGCCGGTCAGAACATCCAGGACCCCGGGGGCTGCCTTTGCAGCAGCCATATCAATCCCCCGGATATCCGCATGGGCGTGAACGGACGTGACCATGAACGCGTGAGCCTGTCCATCGACGTTGGTGTCATCAGCGTATTGTCCCCGCCCGGACAGGAGGCGCAGGTCCTCTTTCCGCAGTGGCGATTGCCCGATCATCGCAGACATGCGCACCCCCCTTCATCTTTATCCGTTCGGGCAAGCCTCAGGCGGATGCTGTCCCCTGTCAACCGACTGACAGTCTTCAAGTAACCGACTTATACCAGTCACTGACCTGACCACCGGTCCACAGTGCTACATCATCATATTTCGAAATCTCATCAAGGACCTTTTCGAAATACTTGATGCGGAACGGCGTGCCGGAAATATAGGGATGCACGGCAATCGCCATTACACGGGCATTGTCTTCG
>Ga0209631_10007083_pt1 | contig 11356 bp, 8 predicted proteins | sample COG_08_FD_184752 | JGI IMG/M metagenome (GOLD analysis project Ga0209631, IMG submission 184752) | Pelagic Microbial community sample from North Sea - COGITO 998_met_08 (SPAdes) (version 2) | ecosystem: Environmental > Aquatic > Marine > Neritic zone/Coastal water | place: Helgoland, sampling... | reverse complement strand
CGCGCTGGTCCGACCGGGCCGGATCGACATGCGCGTGAGCTTCGGCGCGCCGGACAGGGCGCAAGCCGCAGCGCTTTTCCGACACTTCTTTTACGGGGCGCCGGCGCGGAATCGTTCTCATTCGACGCCGTCCGGAATCGAGAAGGGACGCGATGACGACAGCGCGAGGTCCTCGCCGAAGAAGAGGCAAGTCGCGTTCGGGGGCGCGCCGCCGCCCATGGACCGCGAGTCGCTCGATCGGCTCGCGGAGCGGTTCGCGGACAACGCGGTTCGGTCGATGTGGGACTTGCACCCCGACGGATCAGAGGCGGCGACGTCCATGGCGGGACTGCAGGGACACCTGATGATGCACCGCGAGGACCCGGAGGGTGCGATCAATAGCCTTTGAACAATCAATCTAGTGCTAACGTAACGTAAAGTCGAAACTCCGTTGATGTCTATCTCCAGTGGCTCCGGCTGGACCACGTGCCGTTGGTCACCGTGGCACCCTCTTCTACGATTGAGCCGGCGATCCATTGCACCGACTTTGGCGCCGACGGGTGAGTTTTCCGGTACTCCGCCGAGTATTCGCCGCGCATGTTGACGTGCGGGTTGGCCGGGTCCTCCTGGAACTTGAGCCAGCACTGGCCGTGGACGAAATCGCCCGCCGCGGGCGCGAAGCATCCGTCCTTCTCGGGGCAGAACACCCAGACGTTGCACTTGTAGTTGTGAGGGGGTTCTGGTTCGTAGTTTTTGCAGCTCTCGCAGCACGCCTCCCACGAATCCTGGATGTTGGCGCTTCCCCACTTCACCGCGTACCCGTCGTAGTCCGTGGCGTCCCTCTTGTGACACTCGGAGCTCATCTGCTTCGGGTTATTCTTGTCCTCCACCGCCCTCTTCTTGTTCTGCTCGAACAACCAGTGAATCTGTTTCTCGCAGCAGTTTTCGTTCCCCACGGCGCGGAGCGCCTCCTCGGCTCGCTCCCTCGGGTATCCCGCCTGTATCAGACCCTGGACGTTCTTCTCCAGTGGCACGTGCGTCCTCTCGACGACGGCATTCGCGCCGGTCACCGTACAGAGCGCGAGGATCGTCGCCAGCGCCACCAGAGACGCCATCGGAACACTGATTCAGTGTCATCCACTTGGCATCGATAACAACTCTGTTTTTTTTTCAAAGTTTTGGCGCGCACTTGCCCGCCGCCACAACACGCCGCGTGATCGCCCTTGGAGTCGACGCGTACGCAGCGAAACGCCTTTCGCTCATCGAGAGTCTCGCGGGAGGGCGCGTGAATCGAGTGGACGGCGATCTACCCGGCGATGGTGCGCCTCTCCGTCCCTCCCGCGTCGTCTCTTTTTCCTCGGCGACATCATGGATCTAAGTCGTCCCGTACACGCCCCAACTCCACGTCCCACGCGCGTGAACACTGACCCGTATTCATCCCCATCGCCGTTTCCATCGAACTAGGCTGAACGCGGTGGGCCCGCCCCGCCGGGCACCGAGAGCGCCCCGCCCCCGCCCGCGTGGTGGAGGAAGACGGACGGCACCGCGTCCACCTCGGGTACGATCCCGTGGCTCGCCGCGCCCCTGTACGCCATACCGGAGACGACGAAGCTGCTGATGTGCGGCGGCGTGGCGGGCGCGTTCAGCAAGACGTGCACCGCGCCCCTCGCGCGCATCACGATCTTAAGGCAGCTCCAGAGCACGGGCGCCGTGGCGGGGTGGGCGGGAACCGCCAAGGTTGGCATCGTCCCGGCGCTGGGAAAGATCATTCGAGAGGAAGGGGTCCGAGCGCTTTGGAAGGGGAACATGGTGACGGTCATCCAGCGCCTGCCGTACTCCTCCATCAACTTTTACCTCTACGAGAACATCATGGACTTCCTCGAGGGCGAGGGTGCCTTCGTACAGAAGGACGGCGATACGAAACAGAGCGGCGACAAGAACGTAAGAGCCGGACGCGAAGGGCAGAAGGGCCTCGGCTGGGACGTCGCCAGGCGCCTCGTCGCGGGCGGCTCCGCGGGGATGATCGCGTGCACGTGCACCTACCCGCTCGACCTCGTGCGAACACGGCTCGCGGCGCAGACCACCGTGAAGCACTACGACGGCCTGCTACACGCCTTATGGGTCATCGGGAGCAAAGAAGGACCCCGGGGGCTGTACCGCGGCTTGGCGCCGACGCTCGCGCAGATCGGTCCCAACCTCGCCATCAACTTCGCCGCGTACGAAACCTTGTCAAAGCTGGCGAAGGAGCACGAGCTCGGGGAGCGGATGCCGCCCGCGATGGTGTCCTTGGCATGCGGCAGCACCAGCGCGGTGGTCAGCGCGACGGCGACGTACCCGCTGGACCTGGTGAGGCGTAGACTGCAGATGCGATGTGCGCAGGACAGGGGCCACGGGTTCGTTCGCGTGTTCAAAGACGTCTTCAAGGCGGAGGGGCTCTCCGGGTTCTACCGGGGGATCATACCGGAGTACGCCAAGGTGGTGCCCGGTGTGAGCATCACGTACATGACGTACGAGTTGCTCAAGCGGTCCATCGGCGTGGACACCGGGCGGCTTTGAGGCGGCTGAGATTGATTGATTGATGTTTTGTGCTGTAAGGTTGCGAAACACGATCGATCGTCGCGTGATTCTTTGGTGGAGACGTCGCCCGGATGTGTGGGCGGCGCTCTCGGGTGTGGCTCGTAGACTCTTATACGTGTTGCAAAGTTACATGGTTAAAAACTATGACGGTCCATCGGGTGCTCATCGCCCCGAGCTCCTGACCTCGGCTTCGTTTGGGAGGAATCCCATCAATCTTCCACCCGAGCTCTGATACGCCCACATGAACCCGGCGAGCCCGCCGATCAACCCCGAGCAGTACATGGCGGGGACCCTGATGCCGGGGCCGGACATGGAGCCCGACATCCAGCCCACGGGAAATGACACTGCGGTCCACGTGGCCCAATCGCGGTAGTCCGTCGCGTTGAAGTTGCCCACTGCGGCGAAGGGTGTGGGTTGGGGGAAAACGCGGGTCAGCGGCCGGCGGTGCGGGTGGTGGTCATCAAGGGTTTTTTGTCACGATCGAGAGGGGACGGGGCCGCGGTCGTCAGTCGTGATCGCCCGGGGTGGGGCGAGTCACGCGCGCTCGGTGTGATCGAGCTCGTGTGTGTGCACTTACCTACGGTACCGAACGTGGGCGCGCGATCCACCACGGGGAACTGCGGGTTGTCTCCGATGACTCCCATCCTTTTTTTTCACCCGTTCCAAATCCTCTCTTCCCTTCGGTGAACCCCGTCCCTCCGAGGGTACGTCCGCTGTCTCGATTCCTCCTCGGTGGTGGTGGCGCGGCGTGGGCGATTCTCCCGTGCCGGACTGGTCCTTCGCGCGTGTGCGAGGCGCGGCGACCTGCCTTCGCGCGCGGAGCTGTGAGATAATCCGTAGCCGAAGGAGCAGGAACTTGCCAGCCTCAGCAGTGAGCTGTGGTCAGGCTCGACCTTGTCTATCTATTTGCTCATATAGCGTATTTTGACCGTCAATCCTTGAGTTAAATACCCCGTATAAAACGAGTTCAAGTTTGCTCGGACCGAGAGAGGAATGTCAACTCGCGCTCTCGCCAGAGTCGCCGCGCGGCGGGACGGGCGGCCGCTCACGGAACCCGCATCGCGCGCGACCGATGGCGACCCCACCGGCGGTTCTCGCGGTCATGCGGGCGGCGCGCATCATCTGCAGAACCCCGCGCGACGCCGTCATGTTCGCGGTGCACTGCACCTTCATGGCCGAAGGGTACGTCCTGCTCGCCGCGGGCGACAACGTGGACCCGATGATGTTCCAAACGAAGGAGGAGGAACCCGACGACGGCCTGCCCAAGCGCAGACCGGACCCGCATCTCGGGTGGAACGACATGGAGGACGAGTACGCGTTCAAGTACTGCGCACTCGGCGACTACGACAACCTCGGGGGCAAACCGAGACGAGGGCGATACTCGGGCGCGATACTCAAAGCCATGCACGTGGGAAACACCCTGATGGTTCACGCCGTGCGCACCGAGGACGGCGTGCGGTCGGAAACGCTGGCGAGCGCGGAGTTTCCGTTGGCGACGCACGCGAAGGACGCGGACGAGGTGACACTCGCCGCGGATCCCTCCCTCGCTCTCGCAAACGTCGCCGACCTCGTCGCCGCCACGCGTTCATCCCTCATCGATCCCATCACCCCGCCAAACAAAGAGGACGAGGCGAAAGGGGACGACGAGGGCGAGCGTGCGAAGACCGGTACGTCTTCCGCGGCGGCTGGGGGCGAGGGAGAGAAGGCGAGCGGCGGTGGAGAAGCCGGTAGGGGCGGCGAGGGAGGCGGCGACTTGAACATGGACGGTAATCCGTTCCGCCGGTACCCGCCGCACCGCCCGCCCGGCGCGCGGTTCGACCCCCCACACGGACCGGTTCCAGGCATGGGTCCCATGGGCCCCGTGGTGCCGGTCGTCGGCGGGTTCTTCGAGGGTGACCCGAGGTTCGCGCCCGGCCGCGGTCCGCCCGAGATTATCGATCCTGACGTGGACTTTGGCGGCGTTCCCGACGGGTTTTATCCCGTCCCGGGTCCCGGCGGGGTGGGTATCGGGGGTCCGCGGGGTCCGCCTGGGTGGCCGGGTACCGGTGGAGCTCCGAGGTGGAACCCCGACCTCGGTCCGCCGCCCGAGGGCTAGCGATACGCGCGGCGAGTGGAGAGGGAGCGAAGAGCGAAGAGTGAAAATTAGTTTTGGCGTTTACATGCGAATCGATTCGATCCCGTCAGTCGTTGCCGCGTTCCTCCCGGACCTTGGCGTACCACGTGGGCACCTTGACGTGTGACGTCGTGGTGAACGTCTTGCCCGCCTCGCCGCCTACGATATCCTCGTCCTTCGGTATGTTGTTACCCTCCTTCACGACGACCTTCCCGTTTGGCAGCACGTCTCCAACCTTCGGGAGCTGTCCCGGCCTGTGCTTCTCCGCCTCCGCCTCCGTCCGTTGCCGTTCCTTTCGCTCCTTGGACTTGGCCTTGGCCTTTTTGTTGTTGGCCATCTTGCCGGTGCGGGGTCCGCCGCTGGGGCTCGCGGCGCCGGGCGGCTTGCGGATGCCTCCCTCCCCGCCGCCCGCCGCGCCCTTCCCGCCGCCCTTCGCCTTCCCCTTCTTGCCCTTATTGCCCCCGAAGCTGAACGCGCTTCGTTTGCCTCCGTCGCCGTCGTCGCCGCCGCCCCGCTTGTTCTTAATCATCCGGATGACCCGTTGCACCAAGGGCACCAGCGCCGCGCCGATGCCGATGCACACGATGGGATCGAGCCCTCCGCGTTTTTGTTGCGACTTTGTCTTGGTTTTCCTCCCCTTGGCGGACGGCTTGCGCTTGCCGCCGGACGACGGGGCGTTCACGTCGTCCGGGATCTTGGGCCCTCGACTCGGGGGCTTATCCTTCGCCATGCTCGCCGTGGAAAAACGGTGCGTTCGCGGCGCGCGAGCGGAGTGCGCGGGCGATTGGGAAACCCTCTTTTTATCCAGACGCGGTGATGACTCGGCTGAAAAGCGGCCGTTGCGTGCACACCAAAAGGCACGATGGCGCCAGCGTTGCCGGACGACCTCTCTAAGCTCACGGTGGCGAAGCTCAAGGACGCGCTCAAGAAGCGCGGCCTGGACGTCGCCGGCCTGAAGGCCGACCTCGTCGCTCGCCTCCAGAGCGCCGTCGACGCCGAGAACAAGGCTGGCCCGGGATCCCCGAAATCCCCTCCGACGTCCAAGAGCCCGAGGCAATCGAAGGGCGCCGGGGACGAGGACGGGAAGTCCCCTCGGACGTCCACGCGCGAGCCGTCGCCCGAGCGCAAGTCCCCGCGCGCGTCGGGCGGCAAGGGCGGGAAGCGCAAGCGCGATTCCGAGCCCTCCGAGCCCGCGTCAGCGCCCTCCGAGCCCGCGGCGTCGCCCGCGAGGGGAAAGCGGGCGAAACGAGACTCGGGACCGCCGCCCGAGGAACCCGCGCCTTCCGCGCCGGAACCCGAGCCGGTGCCCGAACCCGCCCCGACACCGCCCCCGGCGGAGGCACCCGAGCCATCGCCGCCGCGCCGAGCCGCACCCGAGCCGGATCCATCGCCGCCGCCCGCCCCGTCACCGCGCGTTGTTAGGGATGACGACGCTAAGATGCCGGCGCCGTCGCCGCCGCGACCGGCGCCCGTCATGATGTCCGAGGCCCGCGCCGCAGCCGCCGCGGCGCTCGCCGCGGAGCTCGAGAACGAACCCGAGGCGGACGCGGACGACGCGCCGAAGGATGCGACGCAGCTGGCGGCGGAGCGAAGGGAACGAGCGGCTCGGGCGTCGCGCGAGTGCCCGTACCTCGACACCGTCAACCGGTCGCTGCTCGACTTTGACTTTGAGAAGTGCTGCGGCGTCTCGTTGTCGCCGCACAACGTGTACGCGTGTTTGGTGTGTGGGAAGTATTTCCAAGGCCGCGGGCCGTCCACGCACGCGTACACGCACGCGCTGGAAGCGACGCATCACGTGTTCATGAACCTGGACACCGGTCGGGTGTACTGTTTGCCGGACATGTACGAGGTCGTGGACGCGTCGCTGGACGATATCCGGCACGTGCTGAACCCGAAGTTCACGCAGGGTCAGATCGCGGAGGTTGACGATCGGAGGTTGTGGTCCGCGGGTCTGGACGGGACGGACTACCTCACGGGCGCGGTTGGTCTGAACAACCTCAAGGCGACGGATTACGTCAACGTCGTGTTGCAGTCGGTGATGCGCGTGGGTCCGGTTCGTGATTTCTTCCTGGCGCAGAGGGAGCTCGGCGGGGGGGCGGGGGGCGTGGGTGGGGCGGTGGGAGGTTCATCCCTGACGACGTCGCCGTTGGCCAGGCGTTTCGGCGAGTTGACTCGAAAGATTTGGAACTCTCGAAACTTCAAAGGTCAGGTTTCCCCGCACGAGTTCATGCAGGCGGTGCTCGCGGCGTCGAACCGGCGATTCGCGATCGATAAGCAGTCCGATCCCGTCGAGTTTTTGTCGTGGCTGCTCAACACGCTCAACGCGGACCTCAGCGGGAAGAAGCGCGGCGGCGCCAGCGTGGTGAGCCGATGTTTCCAGGGTGAGTTGGAGGTGACCAACGCGGGGCTGGCGTACCAGGACGACCCGCCGGTTCGCATGCCGTTCTTCATGCTATCCCTCGATCTCCCCGCGGCGCCGCTGTTCCAGGATGCGATGGAGAAGAACACCATCCCGCAGGTTCCGCTGTTTCAGATTTTGCGAAAATTCGACGGCGAGACGGAGCACGAGGTGCTCCGGCCCGAGCCGCGGCGTAAGCGGTACAAACTCGCGCGGCTGCCCAAATACCTCATCGTGCACCACAAACGGTTCACCAAGAACAACTTCTTCGTGGAGAAGAACCCGACGATCGTCACGTTCCCGGTCAAGAACCTGCAGCTGTCGGACCACGTCCCGGTGCCAAAGCTCCCGGATGGCCGCGACGTCCCGTGCAAGTACAACCTGGTGGCCAACGTGACGCACGAGGGTAAGCCCGAGAGCGGCGCGTACCGAGCGGCGGTGTGGCACAAGGCGGACGGGAACTGGTACGACACCGAGGACCTCACCGTGAAGGAGGTGCTTCCCCAGCAGGTTGTGTTGACGGAGACGTACCTACAGATTTACGAGCTCGACAAAGACGCGAAACCAGGGGAGCCGCCCGCGCCCAAGGAGGACGTAGACATGTTCTCATGAGTAGTCTACTAATGCGACACTGACATAACATTACTAATACATCGCACAGATACGGATTGGCCTCTCTCAACCCTCGCCTCTCTCAACCCTCGCCTTCCCCCGTGTCCTCGTCGTCGACTGCGCCGGTTTTTGCCCGAGTAAGATCTTTCGCCAGTTGCTCGACGTCGAGCTCCACCCGCACCACCGGATCGTCCACCCACCTCGCCTCCGCGCTGTTGTGCACCACCCCGTGGTCCGTCGCCGACCGCACCGCGTACACGACCCGCCCCACCACTCGCCGCAGGTCCACCGGTCCGAATGTTCTGCTGTCCCTGAAGTCGTCGTCGGCTTCATTGTCGGCCACGACCCACGCGTGTTCCTTCGGGACGATGAGGTCCGGCGTCTCGGGGTCGCTGGACTCGAGCGCGGCGTCCTCCAGCGCGGCGACGCGGCGGACCATCAACCCTCCGCCCGTGGTGAGCGCGTCGGGATCCCGAAACGCCACCACGTCTCCCACGTGCGCGCGCCTGGGCATTATCCACACCATGCCGTTGTGCTGGTTCTCCCCGAATTCCGGATACCGGAGCTGCCTCACCATCAGCATGACCATGTCGTTGCTGTCTTTCTTCGGCCCGAACCTCGGCGCGGTGGATATCGCGGGCGCCATGGCCTCGCCCGCGAAGAGCATCTGGCCGCACATCGGCGTCGTCGCGGCGTACTCGAGGAGCTCCTTCTGCGGGAACTTGGTGAAGTTGAAGAAGGGCGTGCCGGCCTCGTGCTCCATCTCCGTGATCTTCTGCGCGACCCACGGTACCACCTGGAGAATCTTCTCGACGTTGTACCGAATCCCCCATTCCCCTATGCTGTTGGCGTACCTCGCCAGGCTCCGCAGCGGGCTCGGTGACGCCATCTTCGCCAGCCTCGCGCACAGTTGGTGTGACGTCGTCATTGCCACGTCGATGAAATCTGAGAAAGTTACGATACTGTACGACGTTTCGCGCTGACCTAGCAGATGGTGCTGGTCACAGGAAGAGAGCGCACACCGGTGGGGAGAGACAGATGGCGACCCTCCTGCGGCACGCGCGAAGGCTCGCCGCATCGGGCGCGATCAACGCTCGTGCCTCCACGCCCGCATCGGAAGGCGCGGCGGCGTCGCTCGCCGCGTCGACCGCCACCGCCGCTCATCGTCGATTCGTGATGACCTCGCGGCGGGCGCACGCCACCGCGGGCGCCGCGGTGGCTGCCGACGACGAGCACCTCCTTCAGAGCGTCGTCAAGGTATTCACGGTGCACTCGTCCCCGAACTACTTCCAGCCCTGGCAGAACAAGCCCCAGCGGGAGACCTCCGGCAGCGGCGTGGTCGTCACGGCGCCCGTTCCCGGCGGGGTCGGCATCCTCACCAACGCGCACGTCGTCGCCGATCAGACCTTCGTGCAGGTCCGCAGGCACGGCAGCAGCGTGAAACACAGGGCACGGGTCCACGCCGTCGGGCACGCGTGCGACCTCGCCGTCCTCGCCGTCGACGACCGTTCGTTCTGGGCGGAGGGCGCGGACACCCCCCATCCCCCCACGCCCCTCTCCTTGGGGGACGTACCGCACCTCCAGGACCAGGTCACCGTCGTCGGGTTCCCCCAGGGCGGCGATAACCTATCCATAACATCCGGGGTGGTGTCCAGGATCGAGCTCACCAACTACGCACACGGCGCCGCGCAGTTACTCGCCATACAACTCGACGCCGCCATCAACCCGGGCAACTCGGGTAAGTTTATTTTAATTTCCTGTATGGGTAAATAGTTTGACGATGTGTTTTGTTTACAGGCGGACCCGCGCTGGGTTCCGACGGCTCCGTGGTGGGACTCGCGTTCCAGAACCTGGCCAACGCGGACAACATCGGGTACGTCATACCCACGCCCATCATACGACGGTTCCTGGAGGATGTCGAGGATGACTGGAAGACGGCGGCGACGCACATGCCGAGGCCGCGGACCAGGCCCGGGCAGACGTCCGCGCCCGTCGAGGAGAAGGCGGAGGAGAAGGCTATTCACCACGCGGGGTTTTGCTCGCTCGGGATCAAGTGCCAGCCCACGGATAACCCCGCGATGCGCGAGTACCTCGGAATGGGTGGCGACGAGACCGGGGTGCTGCTCACCGAGGTGTTGGAGCTGGGTCCCGCGGCGGGTCGTTTGCAAAAAGACGACGTGCTCATGGAAGTCGACGGGAACAAGGTGGCGAACGACGGCACGGTGAGCTTCCGGGGGTGGGAGCGCGTGGCGTTCGACTACATCATCTCGCTGAAACGCCCCGGGGAGACCGTGGAGATGAAGATCAGGCGAAGAAACGGAAAGAAGGGCGCGACTGAGACTGAGGCGGGTGATGAAAGCGACGAAGACGGAACTTCGCCGAGTCTTCATCACTCGGAGGCGATCTCCGTGTCGTTCCCCGTCAACCCCCGCGCGCCCCTCGTGCCCGTGCACCAGTACGACCGGCTGCCGTCCTACTACGTCTACGCCGGGCTGGTGTTCTCGCCCCTGACGCAGCCGCACCTGCAAGAGTTTGGCGACGACTGGTTCAACGCGGCGCCTCGGAAACTAGTGGACCGCGCTCTCAACGACCACCCCACGAGTGCTGGGCAGGAGGTTGTGATTTTGTCACAAGTGCTGGCGGACGAGGTTAACGCGGGGTACCAGGGGATGCACGACCTGGAGGTGCGGGCGGTGAACGGGAAGGTTGTGAGCAGTTTGAGGGAGCTGAAGGCGGAGATTGAGAAGGCGCCCGAGTTTCTCAGGCTGGACTTTGTCAACGACAGGGTGCTGGTGATATCGAGGGAGGAGGCGGAGCGGGCGCACGGGAGGATCATGGCGAAGCACAGGGTGCCGTCTAGGATGTCCCAGGACCTGTTAGAGTAGAGATTGTAGTGCAAGCGGCGTGCGTATTCTAGGCCACCAAAGGAGCATACCAACAAAAATTCTTCCCCCACGTGAACAGAAGTGTCAAAATCCGTCAAAATTGGCCCTGTGACGACGAGGAGGAGGAGTGGGCGTCATTGCCGGGCTCGGAGGCGCGCGAGGTGTCGCGCAGGGAGACCCTTAGTGTCGGAGGTGCGTCCCGAGGGTTGATCTCACGCGTGAAGGCGTACGGATCGCCCGGAGAACCCCTCGGTTCACGCGCCGCGGTTGGACCGCCCCGATCGCGCAGAGCTGACCTGGCATCGGGCACGTTTCCGCATCAATCGGTGGCGAGCGCGGTTCCGGGCTGGGTTTCCCGCCGGGCGGGATGTCGGGGCCGCTGTCTCACGAGCGAGCGGCGGGGCTCGAGGCGTCGGGAATATGGGCGCGATGGTTGGGGGAGGGGGAGGCGCTGGATCTGATCCGAGATCGCCTGCGGACCCACACGTCGTGGCGCGCGTTCGTCGCGACGGGGCATCAAGACGCGGACATCCCCACGGATGAAACCTCACGTGGCGGATCGACGGTGGACGGCGCGTGGCCGCCCGCGCGGCTCGCGAGACTGCGCCTCCGGGTTCGCGCGATCCTTCACGACCCATCGCTCCAAACCCCGGGATTCGAACCCCGAGGCGAGGACGTGTATCACACCGCGGAGGACGACGAGGAGGACTGGGAGCGCGCGCGCGCATCGGGAGCACTGGACGCCCTGCTCGGGAGGGAAACAACCGCAACCGCCGCGATGGGCGAACTGAG
>Ga0209631_10007082_pt1 | contig 11356 bp, 7 predicted proteins | sample COG_08_FD_184752 | JGI IMG/M metagenome (GOLD analysis project Ga0209631, IMG submission 184752) | Pelagic Microbial community sample from North Sea - COGITO 998_met_08 (SPAdes) (version 2) | ecosystem: Environmental > Aquatic > Marine > Neritic zone/Coastal water | place: Helgoland, sampling... | reverse complement strand
CGGGGGTTCGCGGGTGCGTGCGGGGGGTTTCGCGCACCAGGGTTCGTCCGCGACGACGTGGTCGACGTATGAGGGCGCGTCGCTCCCCGGCGCGAGCGGCGGCGGGGGCGCCGCAGGGGAGTCCTCCGAACCACCCCGCCTCTCCTTGTCAAATTCGCTCAGTAAGACCGCGGCGTACAGCGCGACGGCCGCTCCGAGCAGCAGGAGGACCATGTTGTTGAACCATAGGAAACCCTTGAGGAACGATTTGAACCCCATGGCGCCCGGCGTTGGCACGCGAGAGCCACGAGAGCCCGTTCACTCCGCGCTCGTGCCCTGCGTTCTGGTGGCGGGAAGAGGCGCGCTCGGCAGAATATCTTCGGTTGATTTTTTCTCGGAGAGCGCCGTTCTACCTGACTGGATTGTCTCCTTGAAGCCGCGAAGCGTCGGGCGCTTCTCGTCACATCGCGGGGCACGCACATCGAGCTCGAGCGCATTCACGAGTCGCGTCCGGTCCTCCGTAGGCCGACGCATCGCCACGGAAGCAACCACGGTCGAACCCTCGGTCCGCACGACCCCGATCGACGAACCGACTACGCACGAGCAAGGGGATCGGAACCCGAAGATGGCTTCCAAGAACGTGCTGCGGCGGATCTTCAGCAACGCGGGGTCCCGCCTGCTCCAATGCACGGCGCCGCGCCCGGGCAAGCACTCGCAGCTCCTGACCGCGCGCGGCATGGCCGCGGCGTCCGCGGGGGGTAAGATCCAGGCCGCGCCCATGGTCTACGTCGCCGGCGAGGAGATGACGAGGTACACCATGGACCTCATCCTGGAGCGATGGGTCAAGCCGCACGTCGACACCTCCGCGTGGGAGTTCTTCGACCTTCGCGCCAAGAACAGGGACGACACCGAGGATCAGGTCCTCCGCGACGTCATCACCGCCGGTGCCCGTCTCAAGGCTATCTTCAAGGAACCAACCATCACCCCAACCGCCGACCAGGTCAAGAGGCTCGGTTTAAAGAAGGCTTGGGGATCCCCAAACGGCGCCATGCGCCGCGGCTGGAACGGCATCACCATCAGCCGCGACACCATCCACATCGACGGCGTCGAGCTCGGCTACAAGAAGCCCGTCTTCTTCGAGCGTCACGCCGTCGGAGGCGAGTACTCCGCGGGGTACAAGATCGTCGGGAAAGGTAAGCTCACCACCACATTCGTCCCCGAGGGCGGCGGCGACCCGATCCAGGTGGACGAGCGAAGCATCGTGGACAACCTCAACGCGGTGGTGACCTACCACAACCCGCTGGACAACGTCACGCACCTCGCGCGCATCTTCTTCGGCAGGTGCCTCGACGCCGGCATCGTCCCGTACATCGTCACCAAGAAGACCGTGTTCAAGTGGCAGGAGCCCTTTTGGGAGTCGATGAAGAAAACCTTCGACGACGAGTACAAGCAAAAGTATTACGACGCCGGGATCATGAAACCTGGCTCCGAGCTCGTCCACCTGCTCTCCGACGCCGCCACGATGAAGCTGGTGGTGTGGACCGACGGCGGCTTCGGCATGGCGGCGCACAACTACGACGGCGACGTCCTCACCGACGAGCTCGCGCAGGTGCACAAGTCCCCGGGATTCATCACCAGCAACCTCGTCGGCGTCGACGCGGCCGGGACGCTCATCAAGGAGTTCGAGGCGAGCCACGGGACGGTGACGGACATGGACGAGGCGCGCATTCGCGGCGAGGAAACCTCGCTCAACCCGCTCGGCATGGTGGAGGGTCTCATCGGCGCCATGAACCACGCGGCGGACGTTCACGGCGGCGCCGGAAGCGTACACCCGTGGACCGGAAAGCTCCGCGGCGCGATCCACAAGCTGTTCAGGGAGGGACGGGGCACGCGCGACCTCTGCGGCGCGGGCGGGCTCACCACCGAGCAGTTCATCGACGCCGTCGCGGAGGAGCTGTGATCTGCCGCGAGGAATCGTAGTAGTCTAATATGTCTTTGTTAACCATGTCTCTCTCATCTTTTTTCAGATTTTGGAAAAATAACGTTCGGGGCTGGCCTCTCGTCGTCACGCGAAGCGGAAGGAGAGCGCGGGCACGGCCCGGGAGGGAGCCGCGAACCCCGCGGAATCCCTCGCGCGCAGACCCACGCGTACCCGCGCGCGCACAGCCGCCCCGCGCGCGCATCGCGAGACGCGCACACCCGTGCGCGGCATCGGCGTCGCAGACATAACCCAACCGGCGTCGCCGTGTCGAGTCACGGGCCCGCTCGAGTCCCCCCGCCGCGCCGCGCCGTACCCGCGCTTCTTCACGCCGCCGCCCGCGCGCGCCTTCGCCGGGACGGCTGCGGGCGGGACCGAATCGTCGAACGACGACGACGACGACGACGACGAATCGTTGGATGATCTGCGAAGCCGGTTATCGGTTCCCCGCGTCCACCGGTTGGAATCTTCGGTGGCCTTCTCCCCGCCGGTCTTCCGCCGCCGCCGTCCTTGCCTGCGCGAGGGCGCGAGCGAGTCCAGGAGCCTGTCCACGTGCGACGCCGGTAGCCCGCACTCGCGCACGGCTCGCACCAGCGCCGCGCGCCCCTGCCCCCCAGGCCGCATGCTCACCCCTTCATCCGCCATCAGCTGCGCCGTCTGCGTGATCCCAGCGACGTCGCCTAGCTGCCCGTACCCCCACGCGAGGTGCGAGAAGGTTCGCTCGTTCGGCCGGACCTTACGATCGGACATCTCGGCGACGACGCGCCTGGCGTTGGCCATGTCCCCGACCGCGGCGTACGCCGACACCACCGTGCTGTACAGGATCACCCCGGGCTTCATCTTCTTCGGGCCCGATTGATTCGTATCCGTAGACTCGGCTCGTTTCTTACCCTTGCGACGCCAGTCGGGCCCCCCCTTCCGTCCACCCTTGCCCCCCGACCCGTGCGATGACACCGGCGCGTCGTACCTGCGCATGCGCTCGAGCACCTGTTCGGCACCCTCGGGGTTACGCCCGCGCGCGTACGCCTTGACCAACGACCCGAAGGTCCGTTCATCCGGAGCCACCGCCTTGAGCTCCATCTTTGCGAGGATCTTCTCCGCCAGATCAACGTCTCCTTGGTTCGCCCAGTGGTCCATGAGGCTGGTGTAGGATGCGACGTCTGGCTTGATACCGAGCGAGTCCATGTCCCACGTCCCGCTGCCTTCCAGCTCGCGGAACACGTCCTGCGCGGCTCCGATGTTACCCGCGGCGAGGTACCCCTTGAGGAGCATGTTAAAGATGTCGATGCTCGGCGCCACCTTGTCCCACTGCATCTGCGATAGGAGCCTTCGCGCGTCGCCCATCTGACCCACCGTGACGTAGTGGTCGATGATCATGCCGTAGGACGCGGTGACGGGGCGGGAGATCTGCCCTCTGCGCTCCGCCACGCGCTCCATGTCGAGCTGCTCGAAGTTCCATCGTTTCAGCACGTCCTCCGCCTCCTCCGGATGGCCCCGCGCGCAGCACCCGCGGATGAGGGCGTGGTAAACCTTCTCGTACCATCGAAGCGCGGCGCCTTCCTCGTCGCACACGCTCTCTATGCGCGATATGATGGATTCGCACCGTCGGAGCTCGCCCATCTTGGCGTACGCGGTGACTATGTCCGGATAGGTGGACTCGTTCGGTCGAACCCCGTCGCCGAGCATTCGTTCCACGACGCGCTCAGCCTCGCCGGGCTTGCCGTTGGCGCACCACGCGTGGACCGCGGCGTTGTACGCCTGCGCGTCCGGCGCCTCCCCCGCGTCCCTCATGCGCACGAGCACCTCCTCCGCATCCTCCGGCGCGCCCATGTCGCCCAGCGCGGCGAGCAAGGACGTGTACGTCTTGACCGTCGGCCGGTGTCCGTCGGCGAGGAGATTCTCGAACTCGCACCAGACATCCTCGGGATCGGGCGATTCCCCGCGGCCGTTGCGCTTGCGACGCATGGTGGAGAGCTTCTGCGTGGCGATGTGCACGGGGAAGCAGCTGCTTCCCCTGGCGCACTTCTTGCACGCGTACGGAGACGCACCTGACTCACCCTCTGCTGACCCGGTCCCGTCGATCGAAATCGGACCCGACGATGAAGCGCTGGACGACGTGGCCCCGGCGACGTCCCGCTTCATCGTCGGGTCCTCCGCTGCGGGATCCACCGACGCGGCGCGTGTCTCCATGTCCGCCTCCGTGGTCACGGAATCGACTCGCGTCGACGCTCCCGCCCTCGGGTCGCGTCCCATCGTGCCCACACTACTGACGCGAGCGAGTGGCCTTCAAGGGCTCGCACCGTATCTTCTGGGCGAGATCTGGTCCGACCGAAAATATTGGTCGGTTTCAACAACATCTGTGCATCTGAGCGCCAGACGCCCCCGTGAAGGGGCCAGACGCCGGCGCGCGATGGCCTCCAGGGACGTGGGGTTCGTCGAGGAAACCTTACGGTCGTGGGGAGATGACGTGGGGTCGAACCCGGCGCGTGGGGACGCGTCGACCGCACACGGGAGGAGCGGCGACGATGGGGGCGTCGAGGACGGGGAGACGCGAATCTTCGTGCCGACCGATGAGCAGCGCGCGGTCGCGGCGCACCTCGCCAACCGGCTGGACCTGGCGCGGTGCGTCGCCGGTGGGATGAAACAAAGGGTCGCCGCACTCACCAAGGAGCTCGAAACCCAAGGTGAGGACCTCTCGCGAGCCGAGGAAGAGCTGCGCGTCGCGAGACGACGGTCGCACTTCGCGAGGAACGGAGGAAGGAGCGCCGTGGCCGCGCTGAGGATCGGCACCGACGCGGGGGCGGCGCCGTCGGTGCACGACTCGGATGGCACCGCGCTAGGGGCGATGCTGACGAAAGCGGCGAGGGATCCGGACGCCACACGGACGCTCGCCGAGCGACTCGCGCTGCGAAAGAAACTCGTCACCGATGAGCTCCTCACGCTCTCGGCGTCGAACGCCGACGCATAGAACAAACTCATTTAGCCGTATTAGCATGTTAACTTAGTTGGAAAACCTAATCTCAGAGCTTAACGCCCGGTTTGAACGACTTCAGGCTGATGGCGTCAGGTCCCTTGGCCTCGTTCGCGCCGGTGAGCTGCGGCTGCGCCTGTCCCTCGCCGCCGCCGCCGCCGCCGCCGCGGCCCCTCGCCGCGGCGAGCTGCTCGTGGTACGCCTTCCTCACCATCGGCAGAAGCTCATCGCCCTCCTCCAGCGCCAGCGCCAGCCTGTGGCTATCCACCGGGTGCATCACCACCCTCAGCGCAAGCCCTTCCGTCTCGATCCGGTCCTTACCGACGGCCTCGGTGACGAAATCCGCCTGCGCCAAATCGTGCTGCCACGTCCCGGAGTGAATCTCAACCGTCGACCGCCGCGGGCCGCTCACCGCGCGGTCCACGGCGTTGACCAACGCACCCCGAAACGTTCGCATCCACCGCGCGCTCCGGCCGGGTCGAATAGATGCCGATACCAGGTCAACCTGGGGGCAAAACGCGAGGGAGTGGTCCGCGGCGTCGGCGAAGAGAAGCGCCGCGCTCGCGCCCATCGAATCCCCGAGGTTCAACACCCGCGCGTACCGTCCGGCGACGGCGGTCACCCGCTCGCGCCACGCTCGCTCCGTCGCGTCGTTCGTGCAACGCGCCTCGCCGTGGTACCACGACCGCGTGGTGTCCGCGACGTACAGGACGTCGTAGCCGGCGGCGGCGGCGTCCACCGCGGCGGCTGCCTCCGCCCCCGCGCCCCCCGCGCAGTTCTTCCCGCGTACAAGTAGGTCCCGGCGGAGCTTCTTGAGCAAGCCGCCCCAGTTGGGAACGCCCGGTGCGCTGCCGTACGCCACGATGAGCACGGGCGCGTCGGTGCCCTCACTCCACCGCACGTGCTTGAAGTATCCCCGGGAGGGTGAGTTCAAGTTTATCGCGTCGTCGCCCCCCTCGTCGACGGTCTCGGAGATGGAGACGTGGGGGTGATCACACGCGAGCCCGCCCGCCGCGTTTGCGTCGTTCCCCGTCGCCGCCCTGACGCGGAGCCCCGCGCGGGTGCACTGCGCGAGGTCCAGCCCGATCGTCGCGCCGATCCCGCCTTTCCGCGCCGGCGCCGCCTCGACCAACTCCCGGATGCTCGTCCCGTCGAGGGACCCGCACCCTTCGCACCACACCGCCCGCAGCGACACGTTCTTCGCGAGCGACATCGGCAGCGACGTGAGTTCGGGGTTACCGTAGCACCACAGCGTGGTCATCATCGCCGCGTCGCCCAGACCTTTCGGCAACGATTCAAGTTTGTTCTCCGCGACGTTGAGCCGGACGAGTCTTCGCATGTCGCCGACGTCCTCGGGGATCGACGTCAACAGGTTACCCTGCGCGCTGAGCTCCTCCAGGGACTTGAGTTTCGCGACGCCGTCGGGCAGTTTCGTGATCTTGTTGCCGTGGACGTCGATGACTCGGAGCATGTACGCGCCTCCGATGGTCTCCGGCAACGACTCCAGTTCGTTGCCCGGAAAGGAGAGCTCCTCGAGGTACTTGCAGTCGCCGATGGAATCCGGGAGTTTCCGGACCCTGTTACCCGCGAGCATCAGGTGACGGAGCCGCCCGCAGTCGCCGATGGTGTCGGGGACGGTACCGATCAGGTTACCGTGCGCCCAGAGGCCCTCGAGGCACTCGCATCCGCCGATGCCCCGCGGGATCTCCGTCAGCCGGTTGCCCGCCAAACCGAGCCGCTCCAGCTCGCGCAGGTTGCCGACGTCGTCGGGGATGCGCGTGATCTTGTTGTTGCTGAGCTGGAGATCCGTGAGGTCCGTCATGGTCCAGACCTCGTCCGGGACCTTGGTGAGGCCGATGCCGGTGAGGTCCAGGCGGCCGCCCCGGCCCCTGGCTTTGTCGATGCGCGAGATGACCTCGCCCGGGGTGATGGTCAGGCCCTGCAGGCAAGGGTCGTCCAGCTTGGTCGCCGGTTCCCCGGCGTTGACGAACTTCTTGGTTTCGTCGTTCCAGAGCATTGTCTGGCCCGACGGAGGTTGGTTGGAGGTTGGCGCGGGCGGCGCCGGGGTCTCGTCACGTCGCGTCTGTTGTCCTTGAACGGACGTCGGGGCGCCCACCTTGGCCATCGTCTCCGCGAAGCTGGGGGGCGGGGGCTCGTCGGACGCCCTCACCACGCGCGAAGGCGCATCGACCCTAACCCGCTGACGCTGCCTCACATGTCGTCCCCGTCGCAGCGTCCTCGAGGAGGACGTCCACCCGGGCCCTAGTGCTAAGCTCGCCGCCATCACGGGGGAGGAGCGCCTCGGAAAAGTGCCGTGCGGATAGGCTCGAGTGTTCGGGCTGTCGGGAGCGATCCGGTCTCAGCCGACCGAAAATGATGAATATTTCGGTCGGCGGTTTGCCGGGCTTTTGGTTAGCTGCAGATTTTTTGGCGGCGGCTACGTGAACCAGTCAGGTTGCCGTGACGAAATAATCACGCTGAGGTGGCACCGAATTGAGCCACACTTTCGTTTTTGGCGGGTCGGGCCGAGAAAACGACGCTTCGGCGAATTTCCCCTTTCCGAGAACGCGAGGGGCACGCGTCCCGAAGACCACAGTACCCGGGCGCACCTTTCGTGTACAAATCTAGCGGGTTTCCACCGCTGGGCGGTAGCCGGGCGAGACGATGGCCGAGCGCGCGGGCGCGCTCGGCCTCGTCAACCGTCGCGGCGTCGCGTCGAAGGAGAAGGCCTACCCGACCATAGTCGAGGATGATGCGACGACCACGCCTTCCACCCCCACGTCCTCGGGCGACGGGAGCGTGGCGAACGGGGAGCCCGGGACGTTCGGGTACAAGATCCAGGAGTTCGACAGCGCGTCATCGCTCGGGTCCTTGGCGGACAAGGTGGCGGAGTTCGTGACGCCGGAGAGGACGCAGGAGAAGACCCCTCATCGCGCCGTGGGTGCGTCCCCCGTCCTCTCATCTTTCTACACACACCGCGTCGCGAGATCTCGCGCGCGCGCCCGTGGCGTCCGCGTGGTGACGTAAACTGACCCAACGCATCCTTCGTTCCCCCCGTGTTTCGACAGGTTTGATGTTCTGGGCGTGCACCGCGGAGCTGTGGCGACGGCTGCTCGGGTGGTACTTCCTCCCGTTCGGACTCTACTTCGCCTCACTCGTGTACCCCGCGTTCAACCCGCTGTCGCACCTCACCCTGCGAGGGCAACACGCCTCACAGGTTGGCCTCGTCGTCATGATCTACGCGTTTCTACTCTCCGCACTTCTGGTGTATCCAAACTATTTCCTCTTTTGCGCCCACAAATGGGTCCGCGCCGGGTTCATAGGGTACATCACATGGTACGTCTTTCTAGACTCGAGTGCGCCGGAGAGCGGGACTCGATTTTTACCGTGGACCCGAAGGCTGCCGTTCTGGAACAAACTCGCGGATTACTTCCCGGTGCGCCTGCACAAATCGTGCGACCTGGACCCACGCGGTAACTACCTGTTCGGGTACCACCCGCACGGCGTCATCGGCGTCGGGGCGCTGATAACCTTCGCCACCAACGCCACGGGTTTCGAACAAGCGTTTCCCGGGCTGGACCTGCGCTTGCTCACGCTGGCGATTAATTTCATGTTCCCGTTCACGCGCGAGGTGTTGATGGCGCTCGGGATCAACAGCGTGACCAAGGCGAGCGTGCAGCGGAACCTGACACGGGCGCCGGGGGCGTCGGTGGCGATCGTTGTGGGCGGCGCCGCGGAGGCGCTAGACGCCCGGCCCGGTTGGGCGGTTCTCACGCTGGCCAGGCGTAAGGGGTTCGTGAAGATGGCGCTGAAGACCGGGGCGTCGCTCGTGCCGGTGTTCGCGTTCGGCGAGAATGATATATTCGAGCAGATGGATAACCCCGAGGGAAGCCCGCTGCGGCGGTTCCAGCTGTGGATGAAGCAGCTCATCGGGGTGACGCCCCCCGCGTTTTACGGCAGGTCGCTCTCGGGCGGCGTGCTCCGGCGCATGTTCCGGAGCGGTAAAGGCCCGATGCCGAAGCGGGAGTCCATCGAGGTCGTGGTCGGGAACCCGATCCCGTGCCCGAAGATCGCGGAGCCGACGTTGAGGCAGATTGACGAGTACCACTCGCTGTACCTGTCCTCGCTCAAGGAACTGTACGACACGCACAGACGGTACGTTTCTTTCAATTCTCGTATGGGCAATTAGATTGACGTCATGTTTTGTTCACAGGCTGTTTCACAAGCTGAAGCGCGCGGGAAGCCACGACGATCTGCACGCGAGGATGAGCAAGATGAAGGAGATTAAGTTCTCGTGAGTGGTGGTGTCGCGGGTGGGGTCACGAGATGGATGATTGGGGTTAAGGAGAAGGCGCTTCGATGTACGAGTACTCTTGATGCGAAACACGGTGTTTTGCCGAGTGTCGAACCGAATCTGTTTGCGTCTGTGCGTGGTACCTTTTAATGCGACGAATGTATCAACGTTTACACAAAATCGACCTCGAATATTATAATCTCGACATCTGCTAGCACTCTTATATCGCGTCGCCTCGCCACTACACCGTCTCGTCCGGACGAAAACCCAGTTCCCGATCGCCGTCGGGCGTGTTAAGTACTTGCGCTTACACTTACTTGGGGCCCACGTAGCGGAGGAGGATGCCGTCGTTACCCAGGATGAATCCGCTGTCGTCGGAGTTGAACTTGACGTTGTAGAGGTTACCCGCCACGTTGTCGGTCCCGCGGTCGCGCTTCCAGCTCTTACCCGCGTCGTTGGAGTAGAACACGCTGCCCGAGCCACCCACGATCCAGAACTGCTTGCCGCTGGGCTTGGCGGTGAGGTCGAGCAAGCCGAAGCCGCGGCTGCCAATCTTGCCCTCGGAGAAGTCGTCATCCTCCTCGGGGAGCTGATCGGTGTTGCTGAAGTAGATGCCGCCGCCGCGGGTGAGCTCCCAGATCCCGCCGTCGGGGCGCCAGCCCATGCTCTGCACCCTGCGGCCGGACGCGCGGTTGTGCGGCTGCCAGTAGGACTGGCCCGGGGACCACGTCATGTAAAAGTTGCCGCGGGAGGACAGGCCGATGTAGTCGCCGTCGTTGTTCCGCGCGATGGTGGACAGAGTGCCGGTGTAGTACGAGGCGCCCTGCACGCCGGAGGATACCGTGCGGTTGAGGGTGCCGGAGATGGTCTCCTCCACCGCCGCCTTCCAGTCGCGCGCGGCGTTGGTGGTGAGGTAGATGGCGCCCTCGTCGGTGACCAGCTCAGCCTGGCCGGAGCTTCCGGTGGCGGTGATGAGCACGGGCGCGCCGGGGAGCCTGGGGGAGAGGCCGACCCGTTCCCAGTTCTCGCCGCCGTCGGTGGTGTGGAGCAAGATCGCGGGCTTGCCGACGATCCAGCCCTCCTTCCCGCTGAAAGAGATGGAGTTGAAGCGGTAGTTCACATCCTCGTCGGAGCCCTCCGGGATGGACTTGAAGTCCCAGGTCTTGCCGCCGTCGGTGGTCTCGAGGATGGTCTGGCGGGTACCGAGGAGGAAGCCGCGCTTAGGGTCGTCGGGGACGAACGCGATGTCCAGGAGGATGACGCCGGGCTCGAGCGGGAGGTCGATGATCTCCCAGTACTTGGACACCTCCTCAGCCTTGGCGGGGCCCGCGGGCATGGCCGCGATGGCCGCCGCGGAGAGGCCCGCGAGCGCGCCCTTGGCGATGTCGCGGCGGCCGAAGGTGGCGGCGTCCTCGTCGGCGGAGGCCTTCACGACCTGGACACCCGAGCGCGCGGAGGCTTTCACGGACGAGGTGTGCTGCACGCGAAGGCCGTGGAAGGCGGAGGCGCGCGCCTTGTTGGAGGCGGCGGTGGCCTTGACGGACGCGGCGACGCGGACGGCCGCGGAGGCGGCGTTCACGATGGAGGCCATCTCTCTTCTAAAAGAAGGTGGGTACGGTCTGCGTGTGCGGTTGAGGCGACGCGCGTACGGTAGTGGCGTCGGCGCTCGCGATCGGATTTGGATAGACCAGGGACAAGGGTAGCGCCTGTGGCCTGCGCCGTGACCCAGATTTCGGCAGAAAACAAGCCAGCAACCAGTCTGCAGAAAATGGAAATTCCATTTTGATGACGTGGACGCAGGATATCGCGACATTTCATCGGACCAAAAAGTGGAGAAAAGTGGAAAAAGACACGACTCGGGTCTTATCGGGCACTTCCACACCTTCCACCGAGCCGTGGCGTGCACTCTCTTCAAATCAAGATGCAAGAAAACGTCAGCATCCTCGAAACCATCGTCGCTGACATGCCTGACCTGTTCTACTCCGAGATACTCCCCAAGCTCGGGCTGTTTGAGACCCTCAACCTGGCCAAGGTGAGCAAAAAATACAGGGACTTGGTGTGGAGCTTGGAAGGCGCTCGGTCGTTCCCGGCCAAGGTTGAGGCGCACTTCGCGAAGGTTAACGTGCTCGCGGGA
>Ga0209631_10007081_pt1 | contig 11356 bp, 8 predicted proteins | sample COG_08_FD_184752 | JGI IMG/M metagenome (GOLD analysis project Ga0209631, IMG submission 184752) | Pelagic Microbial community sample from North Sea - COGITO 998_met_08 (SPAdes) (version 2) | ecosystem: Environmental > Aquatic > Marine > Neritic zone/Coastal water | place: Helgoland, sampling... | reverse complement strand
CTTTCTGTTAAAACTGAACCATCTGTAAAATCTACTAATCTTGAACTTGTAGGTGTTTGTCTCTCAATTCGAATAACTGCTGAATTTGCAGGTGCGGAAGTGAAAGTTAAAGTTGAAGATGAAATTGTAAATGCTGTAGTTGCTATTCCACCAATAAAAGCCTTTACGTGAGTGCTATCTAAAAATGGAAAAGTTATTGAGTACTGTGTAGTACTACCATCTCCTGTATAGGAGACTTGTGCTAAGTATGACATATATTATTTAATTAAAAGTTGTTGAAAAATCATTTAAATCAAGAAGTCTATTTTTCAGACTTTCGTCTGTTCTATTCTTTTGATTTGTTGCTCTTTGGTTATTATCTTGAATTTTAGTATCTCTACTTAAATTTCTTCTATCGTCATCTACAAATTTAAAATCTTTCATTTGAGACTCAAATTTTAATTCTGCATCATCTTTGTAAAGATTATAAAAATATTTAATCTTTCGAAGTTTTGCACCATCATCAGCAACACCTCTACCTCTTATTGGGTCTCCTAATGTTGCATATTCATCTGATTGAATGACTTGTTCTAATTTTTGTCTTAAAGTAAGGCCTTCTATTACAGTCTTTTCAAGGAACTGATTGAAAGCATCTCTACCATTAAGTTTACCTTTTTTGTATTTCTCTAAATCTAAACCTTTATAAAACTGACCTATTGGTTCTGGTGCAGAACCTAATCTAATCATTTCTTTAGCAAGTATATCTTTTTTCTTTGTACCTACTCCAACAGGATTAACAAAACTATTGAAAAATCTTAAAACACCGCCTTCAGGATTTTTGTGTGCTTCTCCTAAGAAATTATATCTAGGTGAAACTGGTTCACCAAGTCCTGTTCTTTTCTTAACTTCATCAATCATGCCATAAGCGTGACGTAAGTATGGGTCATTAGCTAATTTATTAAATACGTTTGGCCAATAACTTCCAAATTTACTACTAAAATATCTTGATACTGTTCTTTCATCTTTTGCAAACAAAGCATCAACAATGTCATGTAAAGATTGTAAATAAGTTTTACTTAGTACGTTATCCATTGTTGCACCAACAACAGCTTTACCACCCATAAAGATTTTATCACCCATAGTTAAAGGGTCATTGTCTGCTTGGTTTAATAAAAATAATTGTGTTGTTGCACCTAATTCTTCTAATTCTTCTTTTTTAAAATAATTATAGTTAGACTGAATATCAGCTACAATTCCAAAGAAAGCACCATAAGGGTCTAATCTTCCAAAAGGTATTTGAACATCACCAATAACAAATGAATAAGGTTTAAAGTTTAATGAAGTTTTTTTCAATCTCATTAGTTCTGGGTCTTTAAACTTACTTAACAATGTATCATCACCTTCTTGAAACCAACCTGCGTTATGGTTAGTTGCTGAACTCATAAAACCTGCTTGTCCTAATAAATATGATGAACTAAATAAAACTGTACCCATTGCTAGTTGTCCTCTAGCTTTGACCATCATTCTTGGGTCATTACTTTGACCTAAAATATGTTTCCATCTATAACCTAAAGCAAATGGACTTCTGTCTATAACTGCTTTAGCTAATTGAACTGGTGTTCTAACAAATGGAAATATTTGTTTTAAAACTGGATAGGCATTAATACCATTTTGTAATTTAAGTAATACACCTGATAATTCATTAGTGTATGTAGCTTCTCTTGCATATTGTAAGGCTTCTAAATTTGTTCCTCTACCAATGTCATCAAAACCATCATCAAAGAAATCTTTAATAAATTTTTCTTTAGCTTTTCCTTTAAGACCTAATTCTTTTGATTTTGAAACACCTAATGCTCTTAACTTAGAACGATAATTAATTTGTTTAAAAAATTCATCACCTGCATTTAAGGCTCTTGAAGGTAATCTTATAGCATCACCTAATTTACCACCTACTTGTTTTGTAGTAGATGTATCAAGTTTACTTCCAACACCTGCACCTTCTAATACTAATTCACCAGTATCCCATGCTTTTTTACGCATCTTATTAGCGTCTGATAAGTATTGTGCTAGACCTGCAAAAGTATCTTCTGCATCTTCTATTTGTCTTTGAAATACTTTTAATTTTTCAATATCATCTTTAACTAAATATGCTGATATTTCACCACCCATTTTATCTTCTAAAGGTTTTGCTACTGCTGTAATTGCATTACCCACAGCATTAACTATTTGTGTTTTAGGGTTAGATAAAAGAGCATTAATCCATACTTCATTAGCAATATCCCAAAATCTATTTTGAAATAAAGCCATAACAACTTTTTTAGTGACTTGTGGATTATCTAATGTTGCTAATCTATCTAAAAATCTATCTTTAGCTTTTTGTGTAATTTTTTGGTCTACACCTTTACCAAAATTATTTAATTCATTAACAGCACTATCTAAGTTGTCTTGAATAATCTTTCTTTTTTGAAAATCTTTTTTAGCAATAGAAAATGTAAATAAGTTTCCACCAGTATTAGACGCAACACCTGCTCTGTTTTGTTGCATAGCTAATATATATGCTAATGTATCATCAACATCTTTTTGTGACCTTTTACCATTCTTTGCTTGTCTTCTTAATGAAGGTAAAGCATCAATTAATGAATTTAATGCTATTTCATGTGCGTAAATAAGTGGTGCAGTATTTTCAATAGATGAACCTAATTGTTTATAATCTTTGTAAACTTTATTAATATCACCACCATAATTATCTACAGCTTTTTTCTTAATAACTTCTTCGCTAAAATCTCTGCTAGTTCTACTGTATGCCCCTTGTACTGTGTCATACATTGCAGTTATTGTTTTTATAAAATCTCTTGAAACATCTTTTTTATCAAATGTATCTAAATTAATCCAAGAACGTGGAAGTGCAAATGCTTCATCAGCAGTCATCTCTCCTGCTTTCCACTTATTATAATTTATATTTAAATCATCTGTAGCAAGTTTGTTTAAAATCTGAATTTTTGTTTCAGGTTTAACTGCTTTTGGTTTTTTAATTCCTTCTACTTGTTCTAAACTTTCATTTACAATCTTCATTTTCTCTGAGATTGTAGTTGCTTCATCTAATCTAGATTTAGCATTACGAATAGCTTCTTGTGATTTAGTAATAATTTCTTCATCTTTAAGTGCTTGTTTTGCATCTATCTTACCTTTAGCTTTTCTTGCAGTATATCTACCTGCATTAAAAACAAAGTCTGCTATTGCACCTAAACCAATACCTTCTAATGAGTTCTTAAATCTTGCTTCGTACCATTCATCATCAGCGTCAGATTGTAAATAACCTAACCAAGTATTTCCAACTGAAGGAAAGAACTCAGTCACCATATCTGTAAATCTTCCAGTATCTTCGTCAAAAGCTATGAAGTCACCAACAGCACCTTTTGCTGTAGCTTGTCCAAAGGCTTGAAAGCCTGAAGTAGCTTTATTAAATTTTAAAATTTTGTCAGCACCTTTAAAGCCAATCATAAACTGAGTAATACCTTCAACAAAACTTGCTGACATTGTTTCAGTATTATCTTCAGGATTGTCTTTACTTGGGTCGTAAAAGAAACCTTTAGTTTCCCAATGGTCTTTTGTACCTATGTTTCCTGTAATTGGTGCTAAGATACCTTTAACATTACCTTCTTCTACAGCTTGGTCATAAGGTACGTACTCTACCAAACCATTTTCAGCGTCTTTTCCATATCTAAACCCACCAACATTGGTCGTTTCTCCTAAAGTGTCACCTAAATCCTCTACTAAGCTAGAAGCACTATTTAAGGCTTTTCTACTACCTTCATAAGGTGCAACAACTAGATTATCATATAGCCAGTTGTTCTTTAAAGCATCTGGTGCATTAGATAAAAGACCTTCATTATCACTTACATCAGGCTCAAAATTCTGTTCATAGTTAGAAGCATTATCAATAATTTTTTGTTTTTCTGCTTCAGAAGTCTTTTCGTCAATTTGAATAACTTCTCCATTAGGAAGTTCAAAATCAATCATTGCCATATTATTTTTGTTTTACACCTGTTATTTTTGCAAATTGTTCTTTAGTCATTTTGTATTTACTTTGGAAATCTGCTGAGTTTAATTTGTCTAAATCTATTGTCATGTCAGCTATCTGTTGTGCTGATAATTTGCTTTCATTAGCTTTTGTTTTCTTTTTAGTAATTTGTGCATCAATATTTTCAACTACTGTACCTGAACCATCAGTACCTACACCTTTACCAAATAAACTATCTCCTACATCAGTAAAGTTTTTAAGGTCTTGTAGAATTGATAAATATTCTTTTTCAAAATCTTTTTGTAATAAATAAGACTTACCTTGATACTTAGGGTCATTTTGGTTTTCTTGTATCCAAAGATATAATTTATCTTGAATGTAAATCTTAGAATTACTAGCTTTCATCTTATCGCCACCACTAGCATTAGATGCTAAAATACTGTCTAATGATTTAAGTCCTTCATTTACAGGTCTTACACTATTAAATAATGGGTGGTCTTTAAAATCTCTAGAACTTGCTATTCTTGTGTTATGATAATTATTTTTAGTAGTTGGTGTAATATCACCATTTCTAAATGCTTGTGAAACTAAATCATGTGCTTCTAAAAATTTTCTTTCAGATAACAATTCTTCAATTTCAACAATTACATTAAAGTCATCTTCTTTTGCACCTTTAATTTTGCTATCTTCTTTAAATTGATTAATAGCAATTATTTCTTGATTGCTTCTTCTAGGGTCATTTTTATATTCCTCTAAATTAAAATCAGGATTATTTTTTTGACTTTCTAAATAATTGTATGTGTTAAGTCTTTCACTTGTTTGTGAAGTTGTAATAAAATCATTTTCTTTTTTCTTTTTTTCTTCTGCACTCTCAATCAAGGCATTATAAAGTTCTTCTTGTTTAACTTTAATTCTACCAATATTTTCTACTGTATCAGTTCCACCTGTTAAAAACTTAGGAACATTTCTAATTAATTTTTTAGCAAATTCTATATCAGTAGCTACAGTCACATATTCTGCTAAACCTGCAAAAGCTGTATCAATTACATCTCTACCATTATCACCAACTTCAATTAAAGATTTAATCTCTGTATTAATATCGTTAGCTATAAGTTCATAAATATTAGTAGCATCACCATCTACTGTAGGGTCTAATTTGTAATCTTTGTATTTTTGAACAATACCAACTACTCTATTTTTAACCTTTTCATTAAATTTAGTTTTGAATAATTCTAATTGTGTTTGTTGATGTTGTGCTTCTAAACTTGCTCTATAATTTGATGTTTCTTTGAAAAAACCTTTTTCTAAATCTAAGGCTTCAAATGTACCTAATCCTTTATCAGCTACAAATTTCTTTAATGTATCTTGGTAAAAGTTATCAAATGAACCCTCTGTAATATCAGTTTTAACGTCTAGGTCTCCATATCGTTTAACTAGAACAGAATTAAATTCACTAGCATATTCATTAAGAGATAATTCTTTATATTTCTCTAAGTAAAATGGATTAGCTGTTTTGTCTATTTGTCCTGATTTAACTGCATCTCTAAATTTAATTTTGTTTTCTGCATAATCTTTAACTGCTTGTGCTGAGTTAACTTTCTTTTCTTTTACAGTACTTGCAATAACCATTGCTGAACCTGCACCATTAACAAAATTATCTAATGAAGCAGTAAATTCTTTCATACCTGCTATTTCTGGTTCTGCTTCTGGTCTATAAAATAAATTAAAATCTCTAGAAACTACCTCTGGTAATTCAGGTGTTAAATCTAGTGTAGGTGTTTTTCTGGCCATTATGGTGCTACCTTTAATCCTGAACTATTAGGTTTTAATCCTTTAAGTTCTTTTTGTGCTTCTAATGAATAATATGTATTAGCAACATTTAATGCTGAAGATGCAAAAAGTAATGCAGGATTAGGTGGTTGAACATAAGTCGATTGACTTTCTTGACCAAATTGAATTGCTTCTAAATTTCTTTCGTATTGTGAAATATTTATATTTAAATTGTTTGCTAATGAATTTTTATATTTAGATTCTGTTCTGTAGTAATCTGCCATTAAAGCTGAAGTAGAACCTGACATAGCAATACCTGCACTACCTCTATTAGCTTCAAATTCTGAAATTTTCTTTCTAGTCTTTAATGTAGCTTCAAAACCTTTTTGACTTGATTTTTTTTCTACTTGTCTAATTCTAAGTGCTTCTGAAGCATATCTCTGAATTGCATTTTTCTTTGCAAGTGCATTTTGTCTTTTCTGTCTAGCTTCTTCGGCCTTTTGCTGTTGCTTACCTTGTTGGTATTGAATAAGGGAAGAACCTGCACTAATTGCTGTTAATGCTATCGTTGGGCTACACATAATTTTATAAACTCATAAAAGGGTTTTTGATTTACTCCATAATTGATTTTTCTTAAAAATTTAAAACCACACCATTTTAACCAACGTAAATGCAATTCATTTCTGCAATCTACAAAGTTCCATAGTATTTTGTATTTGTAATTTAAAAGGTTAACTACTTTTCTACTCTCTCTTAAAAAAGAGAAGCGTATTCTTTTTATATCTGGTGAAGCTAATAACCAAATAGCACCATCTTCAGAAACACCAAACATTCCAACTGGGATATTTTTAGTGTCTACTATTGTTAAGCATATTTGAGATAAATTAAAACCATCTGTTAACGCTTGGTATGGTGTCAAACCAACACTATCTAAAACTTCTCTTTTATCTTCGTATCTTAATCTTGGTGCTAAAAATTCTATATCTTCAGAAATAGTTTTCCTAATTCCATTAAACTCTTGATGATGCGGTGACATAATAACCTTGCCAACTTGCGTTGATAAAATTTGATGGTAAATGACTGTCGTTCTTAATTGTGACTGTTAGTTTGTCATTCTCTGATTGAACTGCAAAAGTGTAATCTCCATCTTCAAGGTTAACTGTACCTAGTAATCCTGTTCCTGTAATAGTACCTGTATATGTAGTAGTTGATACATCTCTACCTACAGGCTTAACTTCTGTAGTAAAAAAGCCAGTATCATTGAAAGAAACATTCCAATTTCTTATCTGTAATCTACCTTCTTTTACTGAAATTCTTGAACCTTGTGTATCTGCTACTTGTATAAATTGTTGTGAAAACTGAAACTTAAATTCATATTGTTCACCTATAAAGTAATTCTGTGCAGTAATATCACCAGTAATAACGATGGTTGTTCCACCTACTGTTTGAGAAACAGTTGCTATTTCTTGTCCTGCTTTATTAGAAGCACCACTTCTACCTACAACTTTCATTGCATTTTTAATTTGGTATGGAAGTGTAATTGTAGTTTGGTTTGTACCTGAATTATATGCTTCTGTAATTTCTGTATTATCTAATTTTCTATCTAGGTGAGTTAAATAAGTTTCACCTGTATCAGTAAGTGCAGGTGATACATTTATTTTTTCTAAATAAACACCATCACTTCTTTCATTAATTAAAAATAATTCATTCTCAATAAAATCAATATTTAAAATTTTATCAGTAGAAGCTGTTCCAAAAGTATACTTACTCCAAGCACTTTGTAATCTTCTTCTTTCACTTACATAATATTGATAAACATAAAGAGCATTATCTTCGTCTGAACTTAATGCTACGATAATATTTTCATTAGTTGCAGAAGCAAGTTTAAAGACATTAGTAGGAATATACTTAGGCACATTCGCTGTAATATCATCAGCTTGTTTTGTATCTGTGTCAGACGCAATGAAAAGTTCCCTAATACCTGTGAAACTTCCTTTATTGAAGCCGAAGTAGACATTACTTCCTGCCCCAACTGGTTTAATAGTTTTGTCTGTTTCAAATTCTGTTGTGACATTGATTGATATATTCTCCGCAGTTAGTGTTGCACCACCACTTAATACAAATTGTGTTTGGTCTGAAAATAAAAGTAATTCTTCATCAAAAGAAATTGCATGACGAAGGATTGATACTTTAGTGTGAGTAGAAGCTACATCTATTGGTGCTGTATCTAATACTTGTGTAATAGTTTCAGGAAAGAACTCATAGAACTCTCCACTTCTAGACATAATAACATTTTCATCTGCTAAAAATCCTAATCTGTTTCTATGAAAGAAAATATCATTTAACTTTCTTCCTATAAATGTTGGGTCTGGTACACTATCTAAATCTCCACAAATTCTATCTCCCCACAAAGGTACATCATAACTTGTTCCTGATATTGTATAAGAAGAACCATCTACTTGTGTAAATCTAAAATTACCATCAGCAGTCCTAATAAGAATGTGTGGCATTGTAGTATTGTTAAAACTTGTTTTAGTATTTGGTGCTACTGTTTCTTGCCATAAATTATCTGCTTCAATAAATTTTACATAGTAATCATCAAAACCACTATCTGCATCACCAGTCACTTGAACAACTTGATTGTTTACAGCAGGTACAGGTAAATCAGAAAAGTTTTGAACTTTATCTTTGACTACTTGTGAAGCGTCATTACCATATCCATCGGAAGCTGTGACTGTAAGTGTTCCTGAAGATTTTATTATTGAAAAGCTAGAATTACCTATATTAGCTGTTGTTATTCCAGATATAGAACCAACTGCTGATTTAAGGCCATTTCTAATAGTTTCAGTATTTGTATCTGAAGATGTGAAATTATAGGTAGTACCATCAATAGTGACTGAATATTTGGTATCTGTCACTCCTTGTAATACTGAGTAAACCGCTTGTTCTACCTTTGCAGGTGACGTTGCAGTTCCCATAGCTGTAGTAGTATTTTTGTTAACTATAAATGTAAAATCAGCAACAGTCATACAAACAAAGTCTGACTTTGGATTGCTACTACTTAAATAATTTGTTGCACTTGTTTGGTTTACAACTGTTTTAGAAACTCCATTAATATCGTACACAGCAATACTGCCATTACTAACAACCACAATGTATCGTTCATTTAAATCCCTGTTAATTGTATGAATAAAAGCATTACCTAAAGAACTGCTAGATAGTTTAGCTATGTATTCAGTTGGCGGTCTCTTTTTTAATCCTTCAACTACTGATGAGAAACCATTGATTTGTTCACCTGCTTGTGAATTTAATCTTAATACTTCTGGTTGTTGTGAAACACCTTGTACTAAGTTAGGAATTGTTCGACTAACTAAAGCCATAACTAATTACCTCTTATTATTGTATACGCTTGTTCTGGTGTATCAAATATAGAGTAATCACCAGTATGACTTTCAGCTTGTTTTAAAATGCTTAAAGATTTTGCTTCGTCTTCTTGTGAAAATTTGTGAATTGTATTAGCACCTAAAGTTCTATCGTGAAATATTCTTGCACTTCTAATTGTAATATATCTTTTAGCTTGTTCTGGTATTTCATCAAAAGGTAATAGATATACTGCTGTTGCATCTTTGAAGTTTGTATCAAAAGTATCTTCATTCTTTGCAAGATTATATAGGAAGTTATTTCTTTGTACTATGTCATAACTTACTTTTGAATATTGTCTTGGGTCTATTTCAACTCTTACAATATTAGTTGCTAGTGGAATTTTGTTATCTGTGTCTCTACTCAAAGAAACTTTATAATGTGTATTGAAGTGCCAACCCTGAGATTGAACTTCACGTGAAACTTCTGATAAAACATTTTTTGCTATTGTTCCATCTACTGGCAAAGAACCACTTAATGTATTTAAAGGACTCTCCCCTATTGTAGATAGAATAGTATTTACTGCTTCAAGTTCTGAAGTTCTAGTTTGTGTTGTCATATTATTTTAAACACAGGCGGAGATTGTCTGTGTTAACTCTCCGCCTATGATTGGTTAGTTATTATGCTTTCTTAATTGAAACACAAGATTCTGGTCTCAGAATATTGCTTCCCATTAACATTCTAGCAGTCATCAAAGTACCTATTCTTCTAGGGTCGTAAGTTGACTCCATAACTAAATCTTTTCTCTTGATAGAACCAATAGCACTATTGTGCATAACAACCGCAAAAGTATGCGTGAAGTCACCATTGTAAGTGTTGTTAGTTCCAGAAATTGAAGCAGATAAGTCAGTAGCAAATACTTCTTGTGCTGTGTTTGATTTTACAATCGGCACACCACCTATTGATAATACTGTTCCTTTTCCGAAATCACCATTATCTTTAGAGAAGTCTCTGTTTACTAGCTTGTCTACGTTAGCTAATTGGTAGTATTGGTCTGGTCTTACGATTGCTACTCTACCTTCACTAGGAACATTATTTTCGTCTAACTTTTGAATTGCTTCAAAAATACTGTCGATTAATGATGTTGCGTTAGTGTGGCAGTCGGCATCTGTAATTTCAGAACCTACATTTCCACCAGTCACATTAGGTGTAGTCACTCTAGAAGCTAAGATAGCTAAAGATAATAAATGTTTATCTACCTTGTTCGCAAGTGCCGACCCCATTTGTCTGCTGTACTCTGCTCTCACGTCATAAGCTGATTTTAATTCCTCAACTTCTGCTACGAAGACATCTGCTAATAGCATATCGTCTAGTGAGATTACTTTTTCGTTGTGTTTGATAGCTTGACCAGTTATCTCATTACCTGCTGTATGATAACTTGCGTTAACAAAGCCTGTCACAGGGAAAGCACTTGATTTAGCACCTTGACCTAAAGTTCTTACAGTTGACATTCCTAACATCTGGTTCTCTCTTATGAACTGAGTTAAAACCTCATTACTGAAAACTTTAAGAAACAATGCGTCTGCTGTTCCTGCTGAGTTTACCTGACCAATGCTTGATATTGTTGCATTTGACATATTATTTTTCCTTATATGTTTGGTTAGTTTTTGTTTAACAAACTACTTTTCATAGTCAGAAGGTTATCAGTCGTGACTGGCAATCTTTTTTGAATTTGGTTAGCACCTCTCTTATGAGAGATGGTACTATTTATCTTTTCTATTAGTCATTATATTCCAAAAATCTTTTTCAGAAATTTTCTTAGGTTCGCATTTACATTCATCACAAGTACAAGTTCCATATTCATCTGCGTGTAAAGGTGACTTACAATGACATTCGTGATGACATTGTTTACACTTTTCCTTGTCTGGCATAATTCTTATGAGACCTACGTTTAGACTTGTTCATCATACCTGTGCTTGGTCGTCTACCTATACTGGTCTTTTTAAATTTTGCTTTTGTTTCATGGACTACTACAACTTTTTTAGCCAATTACTTTTTCCAATTATTTTTCATATCTTTGTAAGCCTTTTTAGAAATAGTACTTTTCTTTTTACTTCTAGAAATACCGAGCTTACGTCTTCTTTGAATATTTTTTACTAGAGACATTATTTTTTACCTTTAAGTTTATTAGTTAAATTCATACCGAAACTTCCTGAAATTAAAGCT